>FUFK010075740.1_pt1 | contig 18674 bp, 16 predicted proteins | sample 1021851 | NCBI WGS metagenome assembly FUFK01 (sample SAMEA51879418, study PRJEB19060) | metagenome
GTTGGTAAATGGCGCCGAGAGAGGGATTTGAACCCCCGAGGGAAGATCCCACGCGATTTCCAGTCGCGCGCACTACCAGGCTATGCGATCTCGGCCTAGTCTATGCGGTGGCTATTCTCCGTTTAACATTCACNCCAATTAATCAACGACCAATTTAGCGAAAATACTCAAAGGTGATTCGACTAGCGTCAGCCATGACCGAGCCATCTGGTGAGACCAGTGAGATTACTGATGGCATGCCCTTTAGGTTGCGAGATATGACGTTAAAGGTCAAAGTTGGCGATATTCACCCAATTTTTGAGCGAATTGATGAAATTAGAAAACAATGGAAATTTATGTTCCTGTTAGCCAAAAATGATTGGAATAAACAAAATTATCTGATGCTCGCATTTGGAGTAATTGCATTCCTTCTTGGTGCTATATCTGCAGACATCGTATCAGGTGGCGATTCACTAGTTTCCGGATTGGATGGTATTACTGGATCTAGTTCGTTTTCTTTCTTCCAAATGTTGCTGTCCCTAGTCTGCTGGGTAGTGTTCTTGTACTATGTTTGGATCGAATTTCCGGTAATGAGGATTCATTCAGTTACCATGATGCTGGTTTGGAATGGCATGCTGTTTGCTAACGTATTTTTTCACCAAGATAACCCAGATTGGCCTTCTGGAATGGCACTATCAGATATGATGTATGGGACATTGATTATGCTGGTAGTTGTCTTTTTCACCTACTTTTTCTGGAAAGCAGTGAGTGATACTCGCGACCTTCATGTTCAAGTACACCACGTTCATGAGGATGTCAGAATAATGGAACGTGACATGTATGAGCACTCGCTGGGTGGTTGGGGATCAATATTAGTGGTTTGGTTCTCAGCGACATTCATTTCTGCATGGAGCGGTGTCAACTTCATTGCCTCGAGAAATAATGAGACTTACTTTAATCTAATTATCCACATATTGACTGGAGTGATGATTATTCCGTTGATATTGATGTTGATTTGGTATCCGCAAAGAATGCTTGGGACCGGAACCAAAATCAGTACCTCTGCGGCTCTTACTGCCGAGATAGAAATGAGTCAAGAGCAATTAAAAATCTCTACCGATGCTAAGTGTCCTGAATGTGATGCTCCCGTCAAGTTGATAATGGAATTGGATGGACAGATNTCTGTGCCGTGTCCTGAAGCTGGTTGCGAAAATAAATCAGGCATAATCGGATCGGTATGCAATGGATGTAACAAAGAGTTTCCTTCAAGATTCAACTGTCAATCCTGTAATACCAACATTCCATACTTAGATACTATACCTGACACGGAGGCTTGGTGATGTTTTCTAATCTAAGAGACGACTTTCCAACCCTTAGAGGTGACGACGCACCAGCATACTTAGACAATGCGTGTGTAACGTTAAAACCAGATTCTGTCATCAATTCAATTAGTGATTACTACCGTATGTATCCAGGTTGTGGAGGTCGCTCAGTACATAGATATGGTACACAAGTGTCCCGTTTGGTTTCTGATGCGAGAAATTCGATTGCGAAATTTATCAACTCAAAATCAAATAGTGAGATTGTCTTTACCAGAAATGCTACTCATTCAATTAATCAAATCGCTAAAGGGATGAAATGGGAGGCGGGAGATGTGGTAATAACTGGCGACCGGGAACACAATTCTAACTTAGTTCCATGGCTGCAGTTGGTTGAGGAAAGAGGTATAGAACATCGCATTGTAGAATCAAATCCTGACAATACGTTCAATTTAGCCAGTTTTGAACAGTTATGTGAAGAAGTTGGTGACCGTCTAAAAATGGTATCACTCAGTCACATAGGCAATCTAGATGGGATTTCTATCCCAATAAAGAAGATTGCAAAAATTACCCACGAATATGGTGCCCTGATATCAGTGGATGGTGCCCAATCAGCACCTCATATGAGAGTTGATGTTCAGGATTTAGATATCGATTTCCTATCGTTTTCGATACACAAAATGTGTGGGCCATCCGGCATGGGTGGCTTGTGGGGACGATATGACTTACTCGATTCACTTCGCTCTATCCAAGCAGGTGGGCAAACTGTTGAAACATCACATTATGATTCAATAAAATGGGCATCACCACCATCAAGATTCGAAGGTGGATTGGGTAATTTCGCTGGAATGATAGCAAGTGGGAAAGCGATTGATTATCTCTCAAAGTTAGACATGAATGCAGTTCATGAACATGAAATCAAACTGAACCGAATTATCACCAACAAAATTAAACATTTGGAGGCAATTGAGATTATTGGTCCTGAAGACCCAACAAAGAGAGGCGGTATATGTTCTATACTAATGGGGGATTTACCCTCGCATGATATCGCACTATTACTCGATGAGGCTGCTGGAGTAATGGTTAGGAGCGGTCAACATTGTGTTCACTCATGGTTTAATGCTCGCGGTTATGATAATGGCTCTCTCAGAGCATCAGCATATTTTTACAATACAGAGGAAGATGCAAACCTTTTTGCGGATACCTTCACAGAAGCCGTAGAAGCATTTGGTTGATTTTTATGGATGACTTGATAGATGTTGGAGCGTCACTGTCTGCTCATGATAATAACTTGCCAAGTTATCAAAACTCATCCAAGAGATTCGTTGGTTTCATGGTTGGTCTAACTATTTTGTTGGTATTCTCATCAGGATATCTAATTGAGGTATTCAAAGACAACAATCCGTTTGCAATCAGGCCATCTGCAGGAGCATTAGAATCACAGGAGGTTTATGCAGAGTTAATTCAAACTAACGTTAGGGGATTAGATGGCACTGGAGTAAGGGTATGCATTGTTGATTCAGGTATTGACACAACCCACAAAGATTTGTCCGGAGTCAACCTAGTTGCATGGCGGGATTTTGTCAATAACCAAGAACAGCCATACGATGACCAAGGACACGGAACTAGTATGGCAGGAATACTCGTTGCCGATGGATGGATGGAAGGAGTGGCACCTGAAGTCGAATTAGTTGTGGCTAAAGCCCTTTCTGGCAATGGTAGTGGCGATGATGGTGTCGTTGCTGAGGCAATAGATTGGTGTGTTGGACAAAATGTCCAAATAATCTCACTTTCACTAGGTGGTGCACCGGGTTTGATTCCATTCAGCATATTTGGTGGCAGAGATTCCAGTGATGCTGCTGATGATGCAATCGATCAAGGTATTGTTGTCATTGCGGCGGCTGGCAATGATGGTGGTCCAGACGACGACGGAGATGTTGCTCACCCATCAAGTGAAAGATTAGTAATCTCTGTTGGCGGGCATTCAGAAGATGGTAGCCATTGGAGTGGTTCTTCAACGGGTGACAATAATGGTAATCTCTTGCCACTTATTTTCCCGAGACAAGACCCTCACAAAAAACCAGAGATTGTGGCCCCTGCAGAAGGTGTTCCGGTTATCAATAATGATGGAACTTGGTCAATTGTCGACGGCACAAGTGCTGCTACAGTGTTTGTTACCGGTGCAATCGCATTATTACTTCAGGCTATTCCGAGTTTAGCGTCAAATGAAACATCGGGTTCATCAGATAATGTAGTCCAAATTAAACAGGCACTTATGGATACATCAAAACCAATGGCTGGACAGGATGGGCATGACGATAATTACGGTTATGGAATGTTACAAATTGAAAACCTGATAAATTCATTTGAACAATGATAATCACTTGTGCAAAAAACCCACAATCGTCCCTTCAAATACCGGGATGAATGCGACATAATAGTCATTTTGCGATGATTTAATCAGTTCTATCCAATTATTAAAACCATTTACCAAAGCCATTTGCGCCTCATCGGTTTCATCTACCTCCCCTGACGGAACTAAAGGTTCGGTAGTAATGAGGACGCCATTAGGCGATAATAATTGTAAGCAACTCTCAATAGATTTTGCTAACGATTCTGGCTTTTCGTCAACAATAATCACATCATAATCGGTTTTTAACGGTGCATCATTAGGTTCCAAACCTGTCACAGTTGCTGCTTGCCAGGCCACGGTTTCTGCTGCCAAAGTCTGTAATTCACCCACCTTAATGTTGGTCCAGGATGCTGCATTATATCGATCAACTAAACGCTTGATTATGACGGCAAATTTGTTGCCTTGTTCAACAATATCATATTGGTTTGGCCTTGAATGGTTGTCAAACAAATCTAGCAACCATGCGCTACGATGACCGATACTTCCCCCCACCTCCAACAGGTTATCTGGATTAATTCTGTACAATGCGTCTCTTACTCGACGGATAACAGAAATAGACCAGGTTGATAGACCCATGTGTTGTAATTGTTCGTGGATGTTAGCAGCAATTGCAGGTTCATCTCTGGGCAATTCTGCTGGCTTGGCGAGAAAGTGACTAATCAACTCGGAGCGATGTGGGATTACTGTGCTATCATTGCTCATGAATTGCCCAGATTATCGCAATTCATGAACTCTCGTATCAATTAATCATCCGATTACTTGAAACCTAATGGGCTGTGGGAGAGTTGATAGCATGTCTGATGATATAGTAGATGGCGATGGCGATGAAGTCATTGAAAATGTCACTATGTGTACCGAATGCGACGAATATGTAGAGCATGAAATCTTGAAAGAACGGAAAGTTGGAACTGGTAGAGACTTATTGTTAAAATGCATAAGATGCTCGGCGATAACAAATCTCCAAATCCGAGAACCAAAGTCGGTCTCAGTTCCATTTATTCTTACTGATGGGCCTAACTCTATTCGTGTTGATTTAGAGGTTGACGAAGACGAGAAGTTCGTTCTCGGCGATGTATTTGAGGAATCGGAAATGCTGTGGTCAATTAACCAAATAATCAACCAAGAAGGCCGCAAAATGAAAAATATAATGGCTACAGATGCATCGGTAATTTCTGCCTTAAGAACTGATATGATAAGGGTGAAAGTGACCGCAACACGTGGCGAATACTCCGATTCTTCCTCAATGTTAGTAGAATACGGTACTAAATTCACCGCTGACACCAAAATCGATTACCAAGGTGAAGTTTGGCGAATTAGAGCAATCCATACTGGGGCGGGAAGAACCCTAAGAGGGACTGTTGAAGCCCAAGACATCAAGAGAATTTACCTACATGAACCGCCAAATCCGCAACATTTCGAGCCAAAAACGCCTAGAGAGCGTCGTCAAGCATGGAAAGAAGGAAGGCTTGGTTATAATCCAAATCCGGAGACCCCTAATGAGGTCACTAAGAAGCGCGTCACTCCAAGTAACAAACGTAAGAAAAAGCGACCAAGGAAATAATTACGGCCTATTAGTCCAAGGCATTAAGAACGCTTTTGCAACTTGAGCGCCAACCGTGGGGTTTTCTTTCAATCGACGTATGCTGTATTCATACCATTTCTCCCCGTATGGTATGTAAACTCGGGTCTTGTGACCCTGCGCAGCAAGCTTACGCCTCATTGGCCCTCTTACTCCAAGCAACATCTGGAATTCATAGCCTGGACCCTTACCTTTCCTTGGAGCGCTGGAATTTTCCCTAGGGTCTTCAATACCAGGGCCCATACCATAAGATTTCAAGGCAGATAATGCATGTTCAATTACCGGCTTATCATGAGAGGCTACTGCACAATAAGCACCTGCAGCTAACATCTTGTCAATACTAGCATTAGTCGCACTAACAATCTCACTATAACCTGTGTGAGCGATTTCTGCTGGCTCTAGATATATTCCTTTGCATATACGATAATCTGCCGCAGAACCTAATTTCTGTTCCAGATAATCGATATCGTCGAGAGTTCTAAACAATCTGCCTTGGTAAACTGTACCAACGTTTTTCAATCCCTCGTCATGCAGATTAACCACAACGTCAATTGTCGCTTGGGTAACTCTGTGGTCTTCCATGTCTAAACGAACAAACATGTCGTGCTTTCCTGCCATCTCAACAAGATTTCTGATATTTTGATAACCTTTCTCGGCATCGATTAACAAACCGAAAGCTGTCGGCTTAATACTGAGATCGGAGTCTAAATTATGTTTAATTATTTCCCGAATCAATCTAGTATATTCATCAAAAAAATATGCTGCCTCATCCATAGTTGATATTTCTTCCCCCAAAACATCAACCGTGAAGCAAGCATTTTCCTTGCTTAAGCGGTGCATTACTTTTATTGCATCATCTATGCTAATTCCAGCGACATAACGTCGAGATACCCAGCCAACGAACCACTTTGGCATTCTGATTGTCATACTGACTACGAGCCTTGAAAACCAACCAACCATAGCAACCCCAACTATTGCTCGGTAAGGAGATTCATGAGCCTTGTGATTATTTGTCTAGCTCCTCAATAATCTGCTTGGTCGTCAGTAATGGAATATTTCTATCTGACAGATGATCCCGGATAGCTTGTCTTTGCCACCCTCTAAATGCTTTCTTGTCCATGGAACAAACTATTTTCCCATCTGGAAAAGCCTGCATGGTCGCATCTAATACAGAATCTATCGATTGCTTCCAGGTTCCACCTGGTCGGCTATATTCATCTACTGGTTTGTCAAAAGGCAGTGCATAAGTTGCCAGCATGTGGCCAAGCCAAACGCCATTCATTGACGCTAATTTGTTCGCTCTGGGAGCATAGTGTCCACCACCCAAGGTTACCAACACTAGTTCTCCAGCGTTTTCCTTACTATTCCATAGTCCGATGTGTTTGCCATCAACTAAACCCATTCCATCACTAATGATGCTGGCCAACAACTCTGCTGCACCTTCATGCGGCCAAGTCTTCGCTGTCGACCCAATCTCTATGAATAAAGCAGGAACTTCTAACCATGGACCATGATGAGTAACCTCCAATGTCAATTCAAATTGATCTACTAAATTTGTACCCGCAACATAATTCTGCAGCATTTTCCACCATGCAGAAAGTCTGGTCGATGGTGGTGCAGCATGACCAGATTTGCCGCCAAATTGAGGTGTTTCATGCTTCATTAAGTGTGGAACTCCAATCGGATGCAAAGTAAGCGATGGCTTGCCACTCGCAGCTGCATGCCTAGACGGAAAAATGACCTCTGTAACCAATTCTCCAGTATGTTTATGCCATCGTTTATCTATATCATCCTCATATAAAATCCCACCATTAAACATCCACATTCTCACGTTGTTATATCGGTAGGCAGATTTTCCTTCGACTGAACCGATTTCTTGCCACGAAAATTTAGCAAGCAAATATTTTGCTTGATTATATGACGCTATATCGTCGGCATTAACCGCAAGAATCGATACTTTCTGGCTGGTCATGACAGCCTGTAGTTGGCGATATTTTTGATTTCTTTCCATACGAGATTTGACAAACCACTATCGCTTCGACTAACCATGGCGTGGGGTATTCCTGAACAACTTGGCTTCACGCCTAAACTCACTTTGCGCTATAACGACGGATATGTGGTTGTTGGTGTTGATGGTGAATTGCAAAAAATATCATCTGATGGATTGTTGATTGGAAAACCTACAAGGCCATTTCCAACTCCAATTAGAGACGCCGTAATAATCGATGACATGCTAATTGCAACGTGGTTAGACCAAGAATTATTATTAGCAAGAATGGCAGCACTCGATCTGCGTAATGATTTCATGGATGGAGTAAATAGAGGTGAATTGAGAGTCAGAAGGACCATTGATAAATCCATCCATCCCGTTGGCACTGAATGGTCCCATGTGTTAGATGCTGAGCCAATATCCTTACAAGCTAATAACAGTTCATTCACCTTTATACTATGGCGAAAAGGAGTTTACAACCTCGGTGTAAATTCTGTGGAAAATTGGCGATCGCCAGAACCTACATGGACAAAATTAGCCAAGATACCGAGGGCTATGGATGTAGTCGCAACTACTTGTAATGATGACACAATGGAGATATGGTCCAAAGGAGGTGGTATGATTCAATATGATGTAAAGACTGGGAAAATAATTGACCAGCGGGTGTTGCCTATTGATGGATATCTTAACCAAGTTTACAAAACCGGAGAGCATCATTTAATCTTGTATAATAATTCACATGTAGCGTTATATGAGGACGGAGAAATTATGCTTAATGCAAAACTTTCCGGCCCAGTAAGCTATGCGGAATGGAACGAAATAGAACAGGGATGGCATCTTGCTGGCTGGCGAGAATTACTATTTTTATCGACTACAAGACAAAATAGAATCCAACTTCAAGAAATTGCGGTTTTCATTGATAGTAAAAGTGGCATATACCTGTGCAATAACGGAAAATGGGATATCATCGACACCCAAGAGGAAGAGTAAAATCAACCTTCCTTCATTTCAGTGTAGCCACAGCGGCCACAAGATTTACGATTTGCATGCACCGCTAGGAAAACACCAGGGCCACATTCTGGACAATATTCAGCCTTGCGAACTAATTTACCATCATCATCGATAGAATATTTGTTGTACTTGGCAGCAGTATTTGGCCCATCTCCCATCACTCATCGCCTCCTTCATCAGCAGATTCCTCAGCAGGTGCAACTTCAGCGGCTGATTCACCGGTAGCAGTACGTAATGCTTCATGTCGCTTGTGTATATATTCAGGCTCTACTTCCATCGACTTTTCATCATGATAGATATAGGCTAGGCCGGTGGTCAAAGGTTGTCCAAATCTTGTGCTGCAGTCCTTTATCACAATGTAATCCGGATTTGATTTTGGCTCAAGTGTCTTTACTAAATCCATAACCTCTCTACGAGATGGAGTGGCTTTTCCGGTGTGCCTCCAACTGAAATTTATCTCCACACGGTTCAATAATTTGTTTTCCATTCTTTCAACAATTTCCATACGTGTCACCTTATCTTGTATTTACCTTGAGTGCGTATTTGCCCGGCCTGTCAACATTTAGTCGCTTTGCAATTTCTGAGCGTTCTGGGTCCATGATTATAACATAGCCTTGCCAATCAGTAGTTACTTGGGCACTGGGACATCTGTTGCATAATGGAACGTCGTTTTTCTTTTCTGGGTCTGGCAGAATAATGCTACATTCTGCGCATGCAAAGGGATTCTTAGCCATTAATTTCACCTCACTCATTATTGTCTTCTTCTATCCAAATGTGACAACCGAGACCTGGCTGTTTACTTGTTAGCCCAATCTTTGACCTTCTTGGGTCACTGGTATCAGGAGATAATGAGACGATTCTAGCTCTAATTGAATCTCCAATTTGTAGTCTGCGGCCTGTTTGTTTACCTTCAATCCAACCCATTCCGACATTGGCATCAACTGTGTCATCCATAATTTGTGACTTGTGTAGTAATGCTTCCATGGGGCCGATTCTTACGAAAGCACCGAACTCGTTTACTTCTGAGACAACACCTTCAACAACCTCGTAGTCATCCATACAGAACAACACCGCATCAAATCTAACCCGCTGATAAATTGCTCCATCACCGTGAATTATTCTGCCACGCCCGAGTGGTTCGTGATTGGTAGTAACCAAAACAAATCGATTATCATCATCAAAACGACCTTCGAAGGCTGTCATAGACAGTCTGTCGATGTGTTGGTCGAGCGATTGTCCTCTACGCATATATTCTGCTGGAATACGGATTGTATCCTCTTTGGTGACAATTTTGTACATCTTTTCACGTCCCTAGACCGATTCTGAGGAAGTTGGCAAAGAATAGCATGCTATTCTGTCCTTCACCGGCATTACCTCTGGATAGAATCGACCGTAGTCACTTTGGCCACCGACGACCCCTATTTAATTCAAGCGGAATTTATGCTACAGATTGCAAATGGCTACCCGGTAAAATAACTAAATTTGATGCATATAACATACTAACTGCCATAAGTCATAACAACCCCTTTGACATACACTACGTCATGACACCTGCGAAAGCCTTGAATCCATGGCGTGTTAAGCAGGCTTTGTTATTGGTATTTTTGCTGCTGTTAGTTCCAATGACCGGTTTCCTCAATAATTCTAACCAAACAAGAATTTTAGATGATAAGGTTATATCTTCATTTTCGACAGAATCATGGAATCCACTGGAGCAACCGTGGGCGCAATATTCTCGTGTCCCGACACACAATGGAACTATGCCGCCTCACTCATTTAACGGCGGTCCAGGTTTAGAAAGCGTCGCTAATGTTACGACTTTTGGAATCATAGATTCTCCGACAGTAAACTGGGTTGCCACTGATGACTTTGATGGAGCAGATACATATGGTTCAATCATCGGGGATTTTTCAGCAAGCATTACCGCTACACCTGCCGCTATTGAAAGATGTGGTGCCGGAGAATTGTTTGCCGTAATCGTTACCAGCGACGGAAGTAATAGNAAACTTAGCATATTTTCGGGAGATGAAGCAAAGATAGCTTGGGAGGTGGATTTGGGTCAAACTCAAACTATCCGCTCCACACCTATGCTTACGGACATTGACAATGACGGTAAGCTAGAAATCATTCTGGTTTATGATACAGATTCATCACTTGCGGTTGATGTATGGTCTCCAGAATTATCATGCTCTGAATCCGGATGGGTAAAGTCCGGTCATGAGAATGAAAAAATGTGGTCCATGAGTGATTCCGATTACAGCATAGGTATTGACAGCCCACACTTTCCTACATCTCAAAGCAATCACAAATCAGTGACTCAACCACTCCTTGCAGATTTAGACCTTGATGGTGATGCTGAGTTAGTCTTAGCAATAGTTGACAAAAATTCAAACGATCCCACTGTTGCGGCTCTCACACTAACTACCTCAACTCCTAATGACTTTGATTGGGAGGTTGTCTTAGACCGAGGTACACACCCCTCAGACCCATCTTGGGGCATGCTAGATGACGACTCAACTGCAGTAGTTTTGACCACAATTGATTCTAATTCGGGTAACATGTGGATTTGGCGAATCGACGGTGCTTCTGGTTCTCTTGATTGGGAAAGGGTTGCGCTCAGCGGCACTGATTCGGATTCTGATGCTCCACGTCTACGCCTACCTGGCCCCGTTGTTGTGCAATTGGATAATGATGCAGCCCCTGAAATGATTTTGACAATTCCAACCGATGGTAACGGAAGGTCTCCGGGTAATGGCGCTAGATTTGTAGCAATGGAAATGACATCTACGGATGAAATTTTCGAATTTCGTACCCCAAATGGCTACTCAGATTCTCAACCACTGCCAATAGATACCGACGAGGATGGAATCCATGACCGGCTGTGTTGGGTAACATGGTACTCTGAGTCCAGTGTATCATTCAACCGAAAAGGGATGGCTGGATGCCATGATATCTCTGATGATCCCCCGATCAAGGAATGGTCCAAAGATATGCAAAGAGGCAGCGGTAACGACAATGATGAAATTGCTGTAGCACCACCAATATGGATGGATATTAATGGTGATTCATTTGCTGAATTGATTGTTCCTTTTGGTAAGCGGTTGTGGGCTTTTGATGGCGAAGATGGCACTTCATCGAAAGTATCGGACGGATGGTCGTCACCTCTTGGCATGCCAAACAGAGTTTGGTCGGCACCTGCTGTAGCAGATATGGATAATGATGGCACTTTAGACATCTTAGTTGGTGACACATTAATTTCACAAAATGTGGCTGATTTTGCCCCATTGAGCGATAATCGAGGTATTAGTTTCAACCCTAGTCAACCNGATCCCGGCAACACTGTTACCGTAACTGGACAGTTTAGCAACGTTGGCACACTGGATAATGAAGATGATTTAGACGTTGTAATTATCCAAAATGGCAATGAAATTGCCCGTCAGCGGTTCACTGATGTGGAACCGGTTGCACCAACTGGTAATGGTGGACCTTACACCTTCAGTGTTGACATTACTGCCGAACTTGGAATTCATACCTTTGAACTGATACTCGATATCAATGCCAACTTAACAGAGGCGAGAGAAGATAATAATCATGCGCAAATCGAATTAATCGTCGTAGAGCCATACGCTGCTCAGATTGACATCCCCAATCAAATCCCTAGAATCAGCCCTGGATTCACTGATACCATCACTGTTTCAATGCTTGCAACTGGGTCTCGAACCGAAAGTTGGACATTGAGTTGGGATGATTCAAATCTCCCTGATGGCTGGTTGATTGACGCTGATAGTAATCAAAATCTAAATCCCACACTTGTTCCAGGAATTGCCCAACAATTTGAGTTCTCTGCATCTATTCCAGAATCTGCACTTGGAGATGACAATTCGTTTGTCACCTTGACTCTTACCTTGGATAATGATCAATCTATTCAATTCGACACAATTTTACCAATTGAAGTATTACGAACCCGTGGTTTATCTATTGTTGGACCAAGTGGCCTGGACAATACTGAAGGTTATGGCCGGCCAGGAGATACCGCAACCGCATGGATGATGATAGAAAATTTAGGCAATGCATTTGAGAGTACAACTTCAATTGATTGGACTGCACCTTCGTGGGGTGGTACTCCAACATTGCATGACGATACCGGGTCTGAAGTGTTCTCGCTCAACCTAGCGCCGGGAGAGAGGAAAGAATTGTTGGTAAACTTGAATACTCCAAGCAATATACAATTAGGCTCAGTTACAACAACAACAATGACGATGTGCATTGGCAGTGGACAAGATACGCTATGTGAGGATTTAACAGTAAACCTAACTGCCGTATCAGTTACCGTTGAGAAAATTCATCAAAGAACTTTGCCAAATCAAACGTTACAGTGGTCTGTAGAAGGACTAATTCCAGATGATGGGGTGATGTCTTGGAACATTGGCTCTGCCAATATGATACATACCAATTGGGCTTGGAGCGTTGATGGTGACTTATCCTTTGATGGCAATAACATTGCTGCATCGGGTAATTCTAATGATCCTTTTAGTGGAAATATCTACCTTGACCTTCCCGTCAATGCTATACCTCAACGACACTACTTCCAAGCAGATTCTGAATCTGATGACTATCATAGCCTATACTTTACTTTGCACGTCTTACAAGTTTTCCGAAGCTCAGCAACAATAGTTCAACCGATTCTTGGCCCAGCGGGCGAACCCGTTTCTATGTTTGTCGACGTCACAAACCAGATTCTGCTGAGGTTAGAAAACCCGGGCAACGGTCAAGACGATTTCTTATTATCAACCGAAGTTGTTGCTGGACCGGACATGACTAACCCCCCTGTGGTCAATATTGTTGAATATAACCCTCAAAGAACTTTGGGGGCATTAGCGAGCACCATCGCCACCGTGGATATCACATTATCAGAAGATACTCCTGCTCAGGAACCGTTCATCTTACGCTTTAATTGGCAATCATTGGGTGGAGAAAATATTGAATCTGTTGTTGATTTACTGATTGAGGCTGAACCTGATCACAACTGGGAACTGGTGTTTGAGAACGGTTTAGAGTATGACATCACTCCATCTGAAACATTAGAGCTAAATTACACTGTAAAGAATACAGGAAATGCCGCAGACAACATTGTAGTCAAACCTGTTTTCGCGGTGAATTATCATGAAAATGATGTTAGTATTTGGTCTGCTGAAAACAATACGTATGACGATATTGCAGTGAATCAATCTGTTACAATGGGAATGCAGATAATCGCTCCCAGTGACGCTTGGAGCGGGACTGTAGCCACTGTAAGACTCGATTTGTATTCAGATGAAATATATGTTAGTAATATTTCGATTAACCTTACCGTCACCCAAATTTCAGGATGGCGGCTTAACTTATCAGACACTGATTTAATTATTAGCCCCGATGGTCAAAATCTAACGCTTAATATTGAGCACTTGGGTAATTTAGCAAGACAGCCATGGTACAGTAAAGCTGGTGAAGGTTGGAACATAACAGTTCCACAAAACGGCCCAGCGGTTGAACCATATGGCGTATCAAATGTCACTGTTTTTGTTACTCCACCAATTGACGCTGTTGCCGGAGAGGTTGGTATACTACGTCTGAGGGTATCAGATGGTGATGGCTCTGGGCAAACAATACAAGAGGTTCCTGTCATAATTGGCACATCGCCAAGTATTGAACTCTACTCTAAAGGCGATTGGTTAGTGAATAGTAGCCAAGAAAGTATGCCAACTGCTTGGTTAGAAAACACTGGTAATGACTTGGCTATATTGAGTTTAAATGTCGATGATTTGCCCGATGGATGGATAACGAATTATCCGGAGACAATGGTTGTATCTCCAGGTCAAGTTATTGGTCTGCCAATTGGATTGCTACCCGATTCATCATGGGACGGATCCACAATCTCGGCAACCATTGAAGTCACCCATCCAATATTAGGTCTGCAAAGCATCACAATGAATATTACATCATCGGATTTTGCTTTCACCTCGTCTCCTGTAATTTCAGGCGTGGTTGGAGAATTTGTGACCATTTCCACAACTAATAACGAAGTCGTAGTCCCTAACGACATTAACTTGAAAGAGATGCAATTGTTAGTTACAATTCCAAATACCAAACAAAATATCACGCTTACCTCACTAGATGAAACCATTGAGTACTACATCCATTCTGCAGGATATATGCTGCCAGAATTCACTGCCAGTTGCAGTTTTATTTCTGCATCAATGAATGACCTAGGCATCAAGAGTGTTTCGGGCAAAATCGCATCTTGTTCATTAACTTCCACCGAGGATAATAGATTTTCAGGCAGCATTGTTATGTTCACCAGTGCTGGTGAAAACGTACCCCTCGAACGTAATCAATTTTCTATTGCCCAAAATAAAACTAGTACATTCGACATAAATACCACAAACTGGAAGCCTGAAGCAGGCTCTTTAACAGTTAATTTACTCGTTGTCGATTCATATGGTAGAGAGATATCTGCAAACACCATTGAAGTTGTATCCAGAGCCAGTGGTTGGAATGTTGGAATAAGTGAAATATCTGCTAATGAAGACATTCGAGTTTCGATAAGTAGGACGTCATATCAAAGACTGATTGGAGTTACTTGTACGCTTTACTTAGACTCCCCTGATAATTCCTGGAGCGAATCAATAATTGTTGACATCGGCGGCATGGATAGTGCACCAATAATAAAAGTAGATAATCCTGGCGTATTTAGTAATGATGATGTAATAAGGGCGCAATTTAGATGTGCGTCCCCCTATGATATTGATGACAACCCTGATGATGATACAGCTCAAGCATACTACAAATCCGCTAACTCTGAAATAATTGAAGGTTCACAAATTATATTTGGCGTGCTTACGGCAATTATTACCCTAGCAGGTGCGTACTTTGCAGGACTACTTACAACAGACAAACCACGTAAACAAAATCCAACTAGAATTAAAGAAAATATTGCGATTCCTGAAACCATCGAACATATTGGGAAAACTGAGGAGTCAAATGATCAAGAAATTGATGACGTAAGTTTTGAGATAGATGAAGAAAATAATCCTACCGATGATATCATTGAAATTATTGACGATGATGAAACAGAGCCTGTAATTTCAAATGCGCTAGACAAATCTTCAGCCTCGGGTAGGCTCGCATCATTAAGAGACGAAATTATGACCGATGAAACGCCAGCAGACACTAGGCCAATATCAGATAGAATGGCAGATTTCTTCAAAGACTGATTGCAAGGTATTAATTTAGTTGGCTTATTGCCGGTTACATGGACCTCAATCAAGCAAGTGGTGCGACTACTGCTTTCTACACGTTGCATTCCTGTGATGGAGAAATTGCCATGCAAATATCAGAGGTTCTATTGCTAGATAATGATGCAAAAAATACCGCATGGTTCAATTTAATTGAAGCAAACCCTAGTCTTCGAGAACGATTAATCGAGCAAGGTATGTCAGACCCAACAAATATTGATTCAATTTCTTGGGATGACGCAATGATACTTTTCCTCTGCTCGATTAATCTCGATGAAGAAGGCAAACCAATGGGTATTGGAGAGAGATTAAAGCGAGAAAAATTTGGCAGATTCCCATTTAGTGATGGTTCACTTACCAATTATCTAATTGAATTTTTACGTCCAAATGTTAGAATGAATAATTCTCGCGAGGTCTTTGATAGAATAATTGAGTTATTAAGAAAATTGTCGTCATTTAAGCAAACGAACGATTACAGCACCCCAAGGTTCAACGGTGGCATGGGTGGAATGAATATTCTTGGGTTTTTGGATTTGTCAGAAGTAATAGAACTTAGAAGATTACTTTCGGGTAGGAATTGGTCGGTTGCATCAGATGAACCACTTGATGGTGGAGTTAGAGATGCCATAAAGCACCTACTAGCAATGCTTAGAGCTGCTGAGAGAATAGATTCAGGAGTAATACATAGGGCGCATTTATGATCAAAATTTTTCTGAAGTGAGTCTTTCATACATTGATGCGTACAATTTCGCAGTTTGGTCAATAACACTTTGCGGTAGCTCAGGAATTGGTGGGTCTACTGTACCTGCATCTCTAGCCTTTTTCAATTCTTCTTGGTGGCCAGTTTCTATGTAATGAGTTCTGACAAACTCTTTCGACAATTCGATACATTCACCATTTTTGTAAGCTTCAGCATCCCACCAGCGATCTTCATCCAAGGTGCCAAAAGTATCGACTAAGACCACTTTTCTGTTCGGTCCAAGGGCGAATTCTTTCTTTCCATCGACATGGATTAAACCATTCTTTGCTGCCTCTCTTTCAATTAATGCATCAACTTTTAGCACAACATCAAAGATGGCATTTAATTCCTCTTCCGTAATATTTGAGATTTCTAGTGCTTCCTCAATCGTTATATTCCGATCAAACTTTTCAAACTTGGTTGTTACCTCTAAGAATGGTTTGTTCAATTTAGTTCCATACTCGCAGTCTTCAGCTACGCCAAGTTGTTCTGCAGTCAATTCACCACGCTGAAATCTTCTCCATGCTGACCCAGAAAGATAGTGTCGACAAATAATTTCTAGCGGGACAAATACCCATTCCATCTCCCGAGGAATCGCTCCTGGCTCTTTGATGACCTCTACTTTTCGAACAAGACATCTATCAGCAGCATTAACCTCGACAAGATGAGTTCCACATATTCCTTCTTTTTCAATTAGGTTAAACCAGTGTGCAGTAGTTCGATTTAGTGATTCACCTTTACGCGGAATCAGTGAGGGAATAATTTGATCAAACACCGAGATTTGATTTGTAAATCTGAATTCCAAAATATCGGGGTCATCTGTTGACCAAACTTGCTTTACTTTGCCTTGATATAGCATCTCGCCCATAATGGTGCTTGGTCCAATTAGGCCTTTGAACATTTCACAACCAATTCAGATCAGCCCTAAGGCGTCTTCAATTCTATTCATTTCAGGACCTGTTGTGTCAGATCCCGCCAACGCACCATTATTCGAGGCACAAATACCTGCACCTACATAAGGAGAGCCAAAACAAGCTGTTCCGACCATCGGGGGAACTTGCATAACTTGTTCTATTATCATTACCTCTTCAGACGTGACATCGGGGTGAAGTAAAATGCCTTGATCGTTTGTCACGCCCAGTGAACCAACAACATCTTGTCCAGCAATAGTGGTTGCAACGACATCAACTTTCATCACCTCGGAAATGATTTCCAAGCCTTCTTGTGGGATACTTGGACTTGCAACAACACCTGATTCATTGGCTAGCAAGAGGTTGCCTGCTGTGTTAACTCCGCCCTCCATAACGACAACATCACCATAAGAGGTTAATATGTCAATATCTGATTCAGTAGCAATGTCAGCTACTGCCATACCTTTTGAATTACCAGCAAGCAAAGCGCCAATCAAATTAGAACCGCCGATTGAGAGTTCTATCGATTCTAGGCCTATGACTGAGTCAATCTTTTCTTTGACTGGCTTAGTCAACTCAGCTGGATGAAATACATATTGACCTACGCAAGCCGCATGAATACCTATTTGATCACTACCAAAAATATCAGCAGTATCTATAGTCATCTCAATCAAACCTGCTAAGTTGTGGAGTTCTAAAAGGAAGCCGTATAAACTTGAATAAAAAAAGGCCGGTGCCAAATGGCACCGGCCAATGTTAGAGGAATTCGAGTGAAAGAAGAGGGGCACAGTGACTTCCTTTCCCGTGGACTCTCGTACCACAGTATTGGGATAGACGCAGATGGGCTTGACTTCTGGGTTCGGAATGAGACCAGGTAAACACCATCGCTATGACCGTGCACCCATCTTCTTTCGAATCGGATATGGATGCGACATGGGTCGCAGCGAATTGGCATGAATTACTAGACGAAGAGCACTCGCGGTGCGGATACATACGAAAAAAAGATGCTCGAACATTAGTGCTGCTGGACTGAATACGTCGCCGAAGCTTCGTACTTACATCCGCAGTCTATCATCTCGTCTTTTACGAGCGTTCTGAGGTGTCTCGTCTATGGGGTGGCTTCGAGCTTAGATGCTTTCAGCTCTTATCCTTTAGGGCGTGGCTACCCAGCATTGCCTTGTCAGACAACTGGTAAACTAGTGGCCCCGAGCCCTCGTTCCTCTCGTACTAAAGGGCCCCTTCCATCAGACACCTTACGCGATTCTACCACCAAGCAACAAACCTGTCTCACGACGGTCTAAACCCATCTCACGATCCCTTTTAATGGGCGAACAACCCCACCCTTGGGCCCTGCTGCAGGCCCAGGATAGGAAGAGACGACATCGAAGTAGCAAGCCACCAGGTCGATGTGAGCTCTTGCTGGTGACAACTCAATTATCCCCAAGGTAACTTTTCTGTT
>FUFK010069304.1_pt1 | contig 18673 bp, 17 predicted proteins | sample 1021851 | NCBI WGS metagenome assembly FUFK01 (sample SAMEA51879418, study PRJEB19060) | metagenome
GCTATCCCGACACAATACTTTGAATCCGGAATTGAAACCGGAGACCCATTCGCGATTAACCGTCTTGGACAAGAAGGTCTTTACCGAACAATGGGTGAACTATGGTGTTCTTTCTTTGGTGCAAGCGGTTCAATTCGCGACCTACAATGAGGTGAAGAAATATGGTAGCAGTAACACACAGAGGAATAACATACACATCGAGCGCAGGTGGCGTTGACGTCCTAATGGACTTGCCACTTCAAGGTGGAGTGGACCAAGACGAGACACTTTGGATGGGCGCGGCCTATCCCGGTTCTCTCGCTTCTTTTGAGCCACAGCAGACCGACCGAGCGAACAAATTCAACCCACGATTGGTTGTCGTTCATTGGTCGACCGCGACAGACAACGCAACACTAACCCTTTCGGGTCAAGTCAGCGAAATTATGCACGCATCGTGTCAATGGGCTGAATCCAATGCCGCACCGGGTCTATCCCAACACGCGGCAAGCGGAGTTCTCATCAACGACGGTTCGCACTTTTTGACAAGTGAAGCGACTGTCGCTGTTGATACAGTCGACGCGACAACGCAATTCAGCGTTGGAGATTTCGTCCTTGATGCAGAAGGAGCAATCGTCGGAACACTAACTGCTGTTGGTGCAACGTCAATTACTCTCGCGGCAAACGCAACCGTTCAGATGAACGACAATGCGGCTTTGCACAAGAGAACTCCTTTGGTCTTAACAAACACATCAGGAACGACTGAATCAGTCACACTACTTTTGCTTTTGGCTTGAGGTGTTCTTTTTGCCTACAATTACCTACAAGGGTCGACGTCGCGCAGGTGCGAATTGTGGACGCTTAGGATGGTGGGTTTGGGGTCAAGCACGCGAAGTGTCCGCTGAATGGTTGGACGCTCATCGCTCGGCTGTTGAAGGCTCGGATTTCGTTATCGAAGGTCATACCTTTGAGAAGGCTGTCGCGACTGTTGATGCAGGAAACGATGGTATCCCTGACATGGGATGGACGAAGGGCGACATTCTCGCATGGATGGAAGAGAAGGACATCGCTTCTTCTTCACTATCCACAAAGAAGAAATTGCTCGCGGCTATTGACGAACACCTTAACCCGACCGAAGAATCTAATAACGAGGCGGAAGAAGCACAAACATCAGGAGATGAATGAATATGGCATTTACAAGTGATAACAGACCACACACAATGGGCGATTTAATCGCGATTACCGGAACGGTAGCAAACGGCGATACAAGCGCGGACCTCTCCGCGTTCATGTCCGAGATTTTGATGGCATCTGTCCACCCACTATCGGGTGTTGCGGGTCCAACAACAGGAACATGCGTCATCGCGGGAACGACGGTCAACTTCAATGACCCCGCTGTTGCTGATGGTGGACGTCTATTTGCACTCGGCAAGCGATGAGGTGATTCACCTTGTCCGACACGAAAGTGTTTGAATTTACACCTAACGAAGGGTGCGAAACAGGCGCGGCTGTGGCAGGTGGAGTTCAGAAGGTTCTCGACGATTACACAAGCGGGAAGACGGTTGAGGCAATCACCTCTTACACCTTACAGGGCAATCTCTATGTCGTAGTCGTCACCTCATGAGGGTGAGCGACATGGACTTGAACGAGTTAAAACGCCTTGAGAAACAGGGTTGGCGTAAAGCCGAAGAGTCGATGGTCAAGACCGATGAGCGCGACAAATTGAAGGGCGTTGTAAAACGTCAGAATATGAAAACGCGCAACATCCGTGACATTGTCAATATCGGTGCAGGAACGCGCTGTAAGTTCTGTGGTATGCTCCACTTTTGCTATCTTGAGCGATGCGGAGCGTGTAAGAAACCAATGCACTACAATCTCGCGAAAACCGAAGAGGTGGTCTGATGAATCCGTTTGACGAAGCATGGTTGTTGCTCAAGAATTTGGGTGATGATGACCCTGCTTTCGCGGCACATAGAGAAGAGATGGAGAGATTAAGGCAACAAGAAGAACAGATTCGCCAACAGGCTCAAGCCACCGCTCCTAAGATGACGCCGCGAGTTCAAGCAATCCAACAAAGACTTGATACAGATGAAGCGAAGTTGGAAGAAGAACGGCGCATACGCGCTTTAGAAAGACAAGGAAGGCGAGTCGGAGATTACAGAAAAGCGTTGATTGAATTTTACAATACGCATGGACATTATCCAAAAAAGACGAAAAAGAACGTAATCAAAATCGTCGACCGATTGCGCGAGAGGGCTGACTGATGCCGACCGTATTTCAAACAGGTGAGCGCGAGGGGCGGCCTCTCTTCCCTGACAGGATTTACTACACGTCAGCACAGAAGGTTGCNGACATNCTTCAAATNCCATTCCCTGACCCTGTTTACTTAGCCGCCGAAGATGGTTCGACGCACGTCGACATCAGCCCTACTGATTACCGATTGGTTGGGTTTGAAGTGGGAGATAAAATCGAAATCACAAGCGACGCTGAAATGGGTGAAGAGCGAACCATCACAGCGATTGCTCGCGCATCAGGCAACGTTCGCTTGTCATTTACAGGCGCGCTGACAGGCGACTACACAACAGCACAGAACGCACAGGTTCAGAATCTTCAATCGTTTACCAACGGTAAGCGTAAAGGTGTCACAAAGGCGCAGGTTGAAACGCTCATTCTCCGCACACAAGATAAGATTGACAACCTCACAAACAACTCATGGCGACCTATGTTGCAAACGGCTGAATACCTCAACTTCGACACATACAAACCATACCGACGACGATACTACACCGACTACGTCGGTTCAGTTCCTTTGATGTTCCGCAACGCGCAACAGATTCTTCGCCTTGAGATTTGGCAGGGTGCTGACTATCGCGAAATTGCGGCGGCTGAAATCCGACTCAAGATTGACGACTTCACACAACTCGCTGAAAACACAGGTGGGTTTACCGAACACAAAGTCTTCTTGTGTCCGGGCGGTGGTGGTGTCGCGACACTCACAGCAGGTGAAGGTGCTTCCAAGTTCCGAGCGCAATTTGACAACGTCAGCACAGCACAGCAATTGGCTGACCTCATCAACAAAGATGCGCGCAAAGGTAAATCAGAAACACCATTCAGTCCATCCTTTGTTTTTGAAGATGTGACAGAAACAGACGGAACGATTACAGCCAACGTTCATCACGAATTCATGGCTTCCGCGAACGCTGACTATGGTGGCGGTCAAGTCAAGATTACGTCCATGCGTCGCGGTGAAGCAGGTGAGAACGCGACATATGCTTGCACATCAAGCGGTGTGACGTTTTCAGGAGCGACCGATACGACGACGACTGTATCTTCATCGACAGCAACGACCATCACGGTTGCGAGTGTTGCAGGACTCGCACCATACGGAATCATCAACATAGGCGCAACATACGGATACTACACAAGCATCACAGGCACAACACTCAACGGCGTGACTGACCTCGCGGGAGACATCAGCGCGGCGGCAACCAACGGCGCATCACTCAATCAAAAGAAATTCAAGATTGACTACGTCGGCACAACCACAGGCGACGAAGCACGTCTTCGCGATTGGTGGGCTGATTACGAATTGGGTGTCATTTACTTCAATAACTCCTATCCTTACTTCTCATGGAACGCTGTCAAAGTGTCCTATGTTTACGGTGAGCGATACGTCGAAAAGGCCATCGAGGATGTATGCACGAAGTTGGTCGCGATGGATTTGATTCTGTCTGACGACCGTAGCGTGCTGTTGCCCGAAGGAACACAGAACGTGGACTTGGGAAGCAAATACCAATTGTTCAAAGCGCAGGTGGCTGAAACACTACCGCGCTATACAGAAGTTATGACGGTGTTGTGATAAAATGAATCCGATGAAAGACGCATGGAGATTGCTGAAAGAAGAGAAAGAGAACGATGAAGAAGCGAAGAAAAAACTCATCGCTTGTTTNAAGAAAGAAGGNGGNGCNGCNTCGNTGGAAGANTGTTGNAAAGCNTGNGANCGNNCAAAGGCTGAATGCAAGAAATTGATTGANAGCATGGACAATGTGAAAATCTCTCCACACGGCGATGTTATTTTGATGGATGGGCTATGATGAAAGAAGCCTTCAAGAAAGCACTTACGGATGCTCTCCGTGAAGACCTTCCGAAGGTTCGCGAAGCGAGCATCTTTACAGACAAGGGGAGAATCTTTCTTGATGCGGCGGCTCTTGATTACGGAGCGGCGGTCAACAGCGACAATCAAATCATCAAAGAAGATGGCACAGTCATGAGCGAGAAAGACCCTGACTACAAGAACATCGTNGAAGCCGCNAAGAAACANGCGCGGTCAGAATCACCGATTGGGAGGGATTTGATTGGCTCTTGAATCCATNGAACTCATCAAGGGTATCTTNGTTGATAATTGGAATCGTGGTAACACGAATCAACGAACACCGATTGTTGAAGACATTACAACAGTCGAAGCGGGTCGCGGTAAGCGTCTTGATTTGACAAGCAAAGACGCGATTCTTCTGTATGAGACTGTTCACAANGAAGAACAACCTGAAGTGTTTTACGACTTTGTCCACACACGAATCAACGTTACTGTTGATGCGCGAACAATGGGAGGACGAACTCAACTCATGAAAATTGAGGACGAGATACGACGCATTGTTCACAGCAAGCGAAAAGGAGACGGCGCGAACTTCGACCGCTTGTTATACAAACAACGGACTGACTTGTCAGACCGAACGAAAAGATTGCATCGGATGACCTTTCAGGTCGAAATCGTTATCTTCTCGGAACTCATCGCGTAAGGTAAGGCGGACTGTTAAATATGGCATCAACTGTGTATAAAGGCGATTTATCCGAAGTGACATTCGGAAAAGAATGCGGCATTGTTCTCGCACACGGCGGGTTCGGTGGGCTTCAATTCGCGGTCGATGGAAGTGACCGCAACAAGATAAATTTCAGCGGCGCAAATGCGGGTTTCTTCGACTCTTCATCCAACCTACGCTACCCCAAAGGTATGCTCGTTGGGTCAGAAGTTCGCATCATTGGTGGCGGTTCATTCAATCTCGACGACCACGCAACCACAGGCAACTCTTACACCATCGTTGAGAATAGAGGAACGACCCTCATTCTTGACCGCGATTTGAAAGAAGCGTTAGGAACATCTTCAAATTCAGGTGACGAATTGGTCATCAGCACGCTTGGCACACCAACCATCGACACAGGTATGACATACCACGCCAACGCGGTATCAGCGGATGAATCTGTCCTTACCGACCAATTCATCGGTCTCGCCGCGACCGTCTCACTCCCTGAAACCAAAGTCACAGAAAGGCGCGCACACATTGTTGGTGTCGGTCGTGATGTGGTCATCCAAGAACCTCAACGATTTGAGAACACAGGCGGTGCGCTTGAAACAATGATGAACAGCGCACGTTGGCTTTACTACTCACTTGGTCGCGAAATCATCGACGTGCCTTCTTCTGTCATGAGTGGCAACCCAACCGCGACGTCGTTCGTCGACATCGCCGCAGGTGACACTTACATCGGATACACAGGCACACTCTCCAATCTTGTCGCAGGTGAATACATCATCATCGTCGATGGAACAGCAACACCGTTCCCGAAAGACACACCCGCCGCTTCTTCAAAGAAATGGGGTGCTGACGGCACAGGTATTGACATGGAAGAAGTTGAGCGAAACGAAATTCGTCAAGTCCTCTACATTGATACAACAACGCGACGAATCCATCTTGAAGAACCACTTTCGTTTAGCCACACAGGATACACTTGTAAGCGCGTAAAATACGATGCGGCATCATCTAACGGTTCTCCACACTTCGATACTACCGCAGGAACATACGGGGCTATCACCAACCGTCAATCGCGATTGTTGTTTTCAGGAGCAACTCTCCCAACGTTTGCTATTGAGTCGAGCATCCGCACACACAACGTCGGTTCGTTTAACGCAAACACAACTGACGTTCTCGCTAACGAGGCCGCTCCCGGCTCCGCGAACGATAGCAAACAACTGACGCGCGTTTGGAAAGGATGTAAAGTTAAGGACTTTTCAATCGCGGCTGACGCTGATGCGGAAGTCAAATTGACTGTCAACTTCGACGCGCTGTATTGCTACACCGACACAGGGCGTCTTGAAGATTCTAACAAAGGAGACCGATACACCGCGCACCGAATGTTTGAGAATACAGGCAACAGCGTCATCAATCGAAAGAAAGCAGGTATCGCTCCGAATACAGAAAAGCCGTTCTTCTTTTACAACGGTCAAATCAGTTCGTTTGGTGTGAACATTGCGCAGGTCACAAACTTCTCCTTGAGTGGTAACAACAACTCCGAAGCCATCTATACGATTCGCGGCAACACACAAGCCGAGAACCGAAACACAGCAGGAGACTCACTTGAGCAAATCCCATTCGGTGGTTCACGCAACGCGAACATCATGATTGAGAAAACGATGGAATACGATTTGTCGATGACCATTATCGCTTCTGACCCGCTTATTTGGCATGAGTTCAGAAGCAACCGCACACACGACTTCACCGAGCCAATCACGCTCACCCTGACCAAAGCAGGAGCAGGGAACAATCGCGAAGAGGTCGTCATCATCATCGACGACTATCTGATTACAGAAGCACCACTCCCAATCCCTGAAGACAAAGGTGTCATCAAGAGTGAATTGAAAATCAAACCGAAGCACGTTCGCGTCATTTCACGCGATGCGTTTTTACATATGTGAGGTGAACAAATGAATCCGATGACAGATGCTTGGACTTTCATGAAGGAAGACAAAAAGAAGAAGTGTAAAGAATGCGAAGAGAAGGGCGAAGACTGTTCAAAGATGGGGTGCGGTTGATGAAGAGTATGCATTTGGGCGATGAACGACCATTGCGTATTCGCGCTGTGACTGAAACAGCAGTTATCGCTGAACCTATCGAAGAAGAAATCTTCAATCCTGAAGCCGCAAAGACTGACGGCAATCCATTCCCTGACCAATTACAAGAAACAGATTACGACTCCATGACTGTTGAAGAACTCAAAGCACTCCTACGAGCGCGCGGTCTTCCTGTCACAGGAACAAAGGCGGAACTCATCGCTCGCCTTATTGAAGCCGATACCCCCTCCGAAGAGGCAGTTGAAGTGGAAGAAGTCGCTCCCTCCGAAGAGGCCGCGACAAGCGAAGAAGAAACAGTAAGTGATGAAAATGACCACGAAAACGATAGCGGACTTGACGAGCCTGTTGGTGAACAGTCAAGCGACGGAGCATGAAATACAAGTAAATGAAGACGATGACAACGCTGTAATGAGAGTGTGGGTGAAGGAACTATCCTTCATGCAACTTCAAGATGCAGTTAAGTCGTTTGTCTCCATCAAACCGAACGCAACAGTCGATATTGACTTGGCGGCATATTGGAAGTATATGTTCGCGGAAGCCATTGAAAAGACTGAACCGCGCCTGACCATTCCGCAAATGTTGTCGTTGAAACCTTTCGTCGCTCAACAGATTATCGCTCTTCTCCCTCAACCTCAAGATTTGATGGCGAACCCTTTAGCGGATGGGCTGACGGAGTAGAAGAAGCACTTGACTTCTTGAAGAATCCAAAGCCCGACCCCGACATGATGTTTGACTCGGCGGCATACTTTGTCGCGAAACATTATGGGTTGAGCCTACAAGAGGTATGGAACATGAACATAAGCGCATTTGAAAAATCATTCATTTGGGCGAGTGCGGCTGAACAATTGAAGGCCGAAGAGATTAAGAAAGCGAGCGATGGTGCGAAAAGCAAGCGTCGCGTAGGCTCAACGCATGGACCGATGCCTCACAGCGAAGGGTGGTAAGAATGGCAGGAGATTTGGCCGAAGTCGCGACTGTAACTGAATCAGTTATTCAGCAGTTGGAGGCTCTCGGTGTTGTCAATTTAAACGCTTCAAAGAAGATGGGTATTCTTGAAAAGCAACAGTTGAAATTGACTACGGCGATGCAAAAGAATCCTATTACAGGGATTGTTCGCTCGCTTACAGGGTTTGCTTCATCAATCAGCAACGTCACGAAAAAGATTGCAAATCATTCAGCGATGACCGACGAAGAAAATGAAAAGTTGGACGACAAAATGACGCTTCTTCAAAAGTTAATCGCGCAAAAGATGATGTTTGGTGGAGTTGCCATGATGAACAACAAGATACTGACCAAGACAAACAACATCTTCACTCGTCTTGCTACGCGCGTGTTTTCTCTTGTTTCGATATTCCTCGTTGTTGGTTTCGCGCTCGCCGCGTTATCCATAGCCTTTGAAGGAACGAATTCACCTCTTCTTACTTTTACGGAGGACATGGGTATTGTTCATGACGCAGTTCAGGGTCTTGTGTTGATATTATCAGGTGAGGGCGACGAAGAAGGCTTATCCGCGTTGTTTGACATTCTTGCCGCATCGGTGTTTACCGCCGCCGCCGCATTTGCATTTTTTAACGGAACTGTCGCGATAACGTTGGGGATACTGACTGCGGCTGTTGGTGTTTATCAACTCGTTCAAAACGAAACAGGCAATACGGAGTTGGCGACATTGAGCGCAATCGCAGTCATTTTTGCTCTTGGAGGGGCTTTTATGTATTTCAAATTCGCCGCCCTCGCCGCCACAGGTGCAGTCACCGCAGGGTGGTTGGCGTTTATCGGAATGATACTTACCGCGACAGGGCTGATGATTGGTGGTGTAGCCGCGCTTTGGACATTCATACAAGGAACAGGAGACACTTTCGTGGATTGGTTGTTCGGCATACTTGGAGCGATATTGATATTCGCCTCTTTGGTTATTGTAGGTGTATCGGCTATTCCTGCGGCAATCATAGCGGCCATCGTTTTACTTATCGCGACCATCATCAAGTATTGGGAGCAAATTACAGGATTTTTAGGAGACGCGCTATCGTTTATTTTTGAATGGGGTTCAGCGATATTCTTTGGAATTTTGGGAGGATTGAGTTATTTACTGCAAGCCGTTGTCGCGCTTGTTCTTGGATTTATCGGCCTCATCGTTGGTTTGATTGTGGGTGTCNTNACNGCGTTGTTTGATTTAGGAANNTCNTTCTNCAGNAGANGTNNTCNNNGGTGGTGGTTCGCTCATTGATTGGTTNTTGAGCATACCCGGCNNTCTTTGGAATGGATTCAAGAACGGTTTCAAATTTGTNTTNAACGGCATCATTGGCATCGTCAATGCATTTGCTGACCTCGTTTCGTTTGAAATTCCTGATTGGGTTCCTGTGGTTGGAGGTAAAGAGTTCAAATTACCAAAAATTGCAAAGATGGCAAAAGGTGGATACGTCGATAAGCCAACCTTCGCGCTTATTGGTGAAGATGGTCCTGAAGCAGTTGTTCCGCTTAACCGTAAAAACAATCCTAACGGTGTCGGATTGGGTGGTGGTGGTGGCATTACGGTCAATATCAACGTTGGTGGCGTCACAGACCGAACCGACAAGAAGCAACTCGCAAAAGAAATCGGAGACTTGATTCGCGCTGAAATGGCTCGCGGTGGTCGTTCAGGTGGTAACAGGAGGTCAGCAGTATGACGAAGGTTCGATTGGTTCGNAACGACGGTGAACTGCTTGAGTTGGATTGTATGTCGTATTCACTCAACATTACGCGAAGCGTTCCTGTTCTTCCTGTTCCCGTTTTTGGTGAGCGATATTCTGTCGACTTGAACATGGTGACGGCTGATTACAAATTGACAGTCATGCTCGCTGACGATGACTGCGCGTCGTCGTCTTTTGAAAAGAAGGCGGCAGTTGCGTCAATTGATTTCAGCGCGCGCAAAGAGGACAGTAGCGGTTCTCATTCTGTTCTTATGAGCGGGGATGGTGCGGGTGGTATATCCGCGTCTGATTTGAACAATTTGTATTTTGAAATCGAAACAGCCTATACAGGCACGACGACGGCTCTCAAACCCATTCGCATTCTGTTCAACTCATCGACTGCTTCACACAGCAAAACAAACAACCCTCCTATCACGTCTGTCGGCATTCAAGGTATTACCACAGGTGCGGCATTGGCGACTGCTATTAAGACTGCTTTAGAAGGAGCGGCAGGGCAATACACCGACCAACTCACCACAGATGGTGGCACGAACTTCACAGACGCTTTTACCATCACAGCAGGGACAGGCATCAACAGTTCTCTTGGTAATGCTAAATTGACATTCACAGCCAAAGAAAAAGGCTTTGCAGGGAACAACGAGACGCCCTCGTTTAGCACATCGTTCGCGAGCAAAACGCCTTTCTTTGAGGTATTTGCAGGTGGGCTTGACAAATCTTGTAAAAGCGCGGGAGATAAATTACAAGACCTGATTGGATACGTTGGTAACGCGACGTTGGGTGTTGGGGCTGTCGGTCGCGCTTTGGGCGGACCATCTGACCCTGACGACCCGAACAGTCTTGTTGAAGCGAATTTTAGTCTCGCAACAAAACAAAGCGCGGACTACATTATTGGAATGCAATTACCTTACAACTCACTCATCACATCAACATCCGCGAACGACGATTATGTGGAACGCAACATGATGATAATGACAGGTCGAACAAACGCGTATGAACAAGGGTCGGAAGCAAACACGTTGAGTGTATCTTCGGTGTTTGACCCAACCAATCCGAAGACGGGAATAACAGGCACAGTTGTCGCTATGTCGTTCAGTTATAACGCAGGTGAGAACGTGTATGAAGGCGACTTAACATTCATGCCGATTGATTTCATGACGGGGATTTGATATGGCAGTCATCGGACAAACAAGTCACGCGCTGTTCTTTAACGGCGTCAGCGATGGTGTTGTTTGTCCACAAGGTAATTTCACACAGACAGGACATAAGCGCACACTCAATGGTAATGATGCGCGCTCATCTGCTTCTGTATTGCAGGACGGTGACAGCCATCGACACGCGTTGGGTGTCAATCAAGCGTTGGAACGTTTTTCGCTTGAAGCATGGGTCAGCCCTGATTGCGGTGGCGTTATCGCGAGCAAAGACGGATTGTTTGAATTGCGCATGGGTTCTGTCGATGCTCCTGCTCCTGCTTCGTTTTCTGTCACATTCACCAATGGCGTAAGTTGTATCGCGCGTAGCGCAATCAATTATCCAAACCCTGCTGATTCATTCATTGCAAACAATGTTGATTACAACACAGGACAGCGCGAGTTGTATCATATCGCAGGGCATTTTACAGGCAATCAGGTCAAGTTGTATATCAACGGAGAGTTGATGGCATCCGAGAAGATGAACAAGCGATACCAATGCAACATCAACGACCGCGATTTGTTCATCGGTGGTCAAGGTGGTGAGTATCGTGGCTACATCGAATCTGTTCATTGGAAGCGAGATGTATCGTCGAGTGCTATACGCGCTGAACCATGCATACGTTCAGGAAGCACCATCGGACTTTGGCGTTTTGAAGAGCCTGTCGACGTCGATGACGTCACGTTCAAAATTACATCAAACGTGACAGCAGGGGACACCGCTATTACAATCGGTGCAGACCAATGTCAGACATTGTATGAACTTGTAAGCGGTAAGAGCGATACGCTTTCGTCGAACTACACGCTTGAGAGTCTTGGTAACTATCGCGTTGCCAACGCCGCTCACAGCGGTGGCGCACAAGTCATCAGCGTTGCGCACACACCGTTCAACATTCTCATCAATCCAACAGGCACAGACATACTTACAGGCATACCAAACGGAACTGCACCCGAACGTGTCAGACTCAAAGCCATCAACACCAACGGAACAATCACCGTCGACAGCATTCACCTCGACTTCGCTACAACGCCTGACACAGGTTCGCGAGGTGTTCTTCATTCGCGCACAGCATTCAACTCATCAAACAATCTCGCAAACGATTCAACGATGGTTCTGATACGTTCTGACTTACTTATCGACAGCATGACAGGTAAACCACATCAGCGATTGGGAACAGGCAGTCAAGCCATCGACCGAACAGGTGCGATGGTTATTGACGAGAGTGGATATGATTTTCACGGATTTATGTTTTCGCGCAACTTGCAAACGGGCAACAACTTTTCTCCGAGCAGTTGGACAATCGACGACAGATTCAAGATTGGACATACAGGGCGACACAAATACACTCATAGGTTAGGGCATCCTTATTTGCGCCTGTTACCACCTATCACAACACAAGACATTACGCGAACCATTGACGGCATTTCAGACGACGTGTTGGTATCTTTCGCGGGTTCTTACATCGGACTCAAAGAACAGTTGCCAATCAACAGCAAAGTCGAAATCACACACACCGCTATGAATTCTCGCTTTTCTCAAATTATTACCAAAACAATAACAAAAGGAATAACAAGAAATGGTTTGGCAAGTATCGACGCTTATCGCGACGGCGTCATTGCAATATCGGTTGATGACATACGACCGTTTCTGTTGAAAGGTGGTGGCATAGGCGTCACCTCCACAGACGATAGCGCATACAAGAGGCACTTGACTCCTGAAACAGAATCGCGCGTAGCCATACTTGAAGTGTCAGGCATTACCGCAGGATACGTTGAGATTCACTACAATGCTGTCGACCTTACAGGCGGTAAGATGGGGTTGAGTGACCCTGCATTGCTGATTACAAAGACTGTTCCTGATGGCGGCTCTTTCATCAACGGTAAGCGTGTTGCCGCGCATATCGCTGATGCAGTTGGAGCAAATGCGAACATTCACGCGCCCGGTGGTGTTATTCAATTCCCATCAAGTTATGTTGGTGGTGATGGGAGCATTGTTCTCGCGCCTCACTACTTGGTCGGAGACAACACAGGTGGTATCGACTACGATGAAGATTTGGATGAATCTTTGATACCGAGCAATTACACTCCGCGAGCAACAGGTGATGAACCTTCTAAGCCTCCACAAGGGGTCGGAACAGAACCGCACCCATCGGTGTATCACAAGTTGCATTTGCAACCACGAAAACGCAGTTCAAGCAATCCTCCTGTCGACGAGATACCAATTCACTATCAAGAAAGTAAACAATTCGCATCGCAAAAAGGTGGTGCGTTTGAGATGTTCGACGTCATCGACAATGATGTCGATGGTCCNAACAACCTCATCATCATCCAACCAAGCAAACGCGAACGAACAATGCAGTTAGCGCGAACAACACCAACATCACTTGATTCAGACGACCCAACGTTCTTCACATTGGAATTTGTTCAATCGGTTTGTCGTATCAACTCAATGCAAATCAATGACACAGGAATGGGTCGGACAATCACAATGGAAGGTAAGGGGTTGATGGATGACGTTGCTGACCAAACCGTCGCATATACAGGCGATGGCAGTCCTGACTCACACATTGTCAAAGAAATTCAACCCGGCGCGCCTGTGGTATCTGTCACGCTTGGAGGTGCAGGTCAAGGTGCTATCAACACAAAACCAACATGGGACCCTGCTACATTGTCGCGCGTTGGTTGGAACACTCGCCACGACCATGCTACACAGGCTCAAGAGTTCGACACAACCAATCACCGCATAACTGTTCAAGCATTGAACAACGCTTCCTCTTCTCTTTCATCATGGGCTACATACGGCTTNCCTGCTNCGGGTCGNTTGTATCTTTCTAACGGCGCGAGCATTGCATACACAAGCAGNACAGGAACGTATTTTCAATGTTCAGGNNCNTCANGTGCAGGANNNGANACGTTTCTTCTTGGNAACGGAAGAGANGNNTTNNCGTTNAGCAATTGGATTACACAAAGTCAAATTGCTGTNGGAGACACATTGACGCTNGACCCNTTGTTTGATTCATCGTCGATTTGTTCTGACGGAACNACCGTCAATGACCGATTGTTTCAATCGCTCGGCTCTGTCCAACACGATTACCAACTCGGAACGCAATATGCAAGCACGCGCGCACTTGTCGAGATACCTTTGTTCCCACAGCAATTCTTTGAAGACCGCGAAAGTGGCATTTTCCCATCTCCTGACAACAGCATGAAGTTGCACTTTGATGCAACCATGACCGCGCAAGCATGGAATCCTTCACCTGTCGGGCGTCGCGCACTTAACAACCCTGCGAATGATTACGAAGCATTTGGTCAGTATCAGTATCGTCTGACGAACAACTTACCAATACGAACCACCGTAAGAGATTACAACAGAACAACCAACTTGTTACGAATTCAAGAAGGAACGGGGCGAATACCTTTGTCTGATTTGAACGGTGCAGGGATTGTTCGCGGTGTTAGCACACGAAGAGCGAGAAGAGTGATTTTAGGCAACGGAGAGTGGTGCTATTACACATACGCGTCAGGAACGAGTATTACGTTAAGTGATGCTGACAACCACTCAAGTGAAGATTTTTTTGCATCTCTTTTACCGGGTGCTGAAATACGCGTCGGTGAATTACCAAACGGTATCAACTTCCCAATGACAGGCGATGTTGGATACCCGTCATCAGGACAAGAATATCGACGTCCGTTCTATTACGACCGCAGTAGTGTTCTGACTCAAGGAAGTGGTCTTGACTACGGATTGCGACAATACGTTAGCGCAGTTGAATTCAAAGCAGGTCCGACAGCCAACCCACACTTACCGCGAATCAAATCAAAAAATGCAAAAATAGAACTCATTCGTTATATTCCTGCAACATCTCCGCAACAATTTCAATTCAAAGGCGACTTACCAAAAGGACATTTACCAACCAATTATGCATTCGCGGCTATCAATGAAGCGACAGGACGTAAGTATCAAATTACTTACAACTCAACGACTTCGGTCAACTCGATTACAGCCCAAGCACATCCTGTTCTTGATTCAACTGCTCCTAATCTTTCAACTTCATATGGTTCTATGGACACTTTAACGTTACTCGGTATTTACGCGACAAACACATCAACGTTTCCTGTAAAATTGGCTGATAGTATAGCGGACGCGACATGGAACAATCCATACTGTCCCGGCGGATTGCGTTATGGTGATACTGTTTGGATGAACATGCATTATACAAACCCTCATGCAATAGAAGGTATGTTCTGTAAATCGCGGGGCGTTCTCAACGAGTATGAAGTGTGGCGGGGGTTCAATGGTGGGAAGGGCGAATTGGGGGTTGAAGCAAGGGATTCTTTACCGCTTGAAAATTTCCTTATTGGCGATACTTGTATTGAGACTGCTCGCAACTTTGTTCAACATGTAAACAAAACCATTGAGTTGAATTGGGGCGAACTTGGATACGAAACTGACCCATCAAATTCTGATTACATTGCGCCACCTATTGTTGCATATCTCGACCCATACTTGTCCACAGAACAAAACGCGCGCGTTTTGCTTTACGATGTTGCGCACGACCGTGAGTTCATTGCGTTTCACGACTTACACATGCAGGTGCAATCAAGCGCGGCTACACCAACAATCGAAGGTCTTGACGTCGCAGCAGGGTTCAAAACGCAACGTAAAGACAAATCTGTCGAATCAACTACAAACGCGCAAACCATCAACAGCACTTCTTACAATCTTATATCAGACAAAGGTAAGTCGCGATTTGTTGAAGGCGCGTATGCTCACAAAATGTGGTGGTTAATGGATAATGCATACATGACAACATCAAACGTTGCAATCAATCAGTATGTGCGAAGTGGTCGATTAACAGAACACACTATCAAATTTGGAGATGAGTCAACAGAATATGGTCAAGGGCGCGTATCACAATCTGTTATTGATATTGATTCAGCGGCGATACGACATGCTGAAACAATCGACCACGATACATCCGAAGCAATCATCGACGATGATGCAGGTCATTATGAATTCAGTTCCACGTTTTTCGACACACCCGAAGGAACGCGCGTTATATCAGCATTTTTGTGTATGAAAGGTAAACGCGCGACAAATAATGATTTGACATCTCATTACGAAGACAGATTGCAACATCTCCCTCATTGGGAAGAAATGGATTTTATTCGACGTATGTCGATTGATTTAGGCGAGATANCATTGAAAGAAGGTGTGACCGACATTGAAGCGGCGGCTCGCGAAGTTGTTCGTCTTATCAATCAAGGTGGTGCAAAAAACGGTCGAAGCAGTCAGCGTCGCCCATCTGACCAATACGCAGGAGAAGGAGAGCGATTCGACGTCAATCGTCGCTCAACATCAAAAGGTGGACACGACACAGACAAACCAACAGATGCTACTGCTGTTCATCATCATGCTGATTTCGCAGTCACAGGTTCGACATACGACCCCGCTCCGTTTTGGTCTGATAGCGCGTTTACTTCATTTGATAGGGGTTCTCACATGGGTTATCTTCGCGCTCACATAGGACGCGTTGTTGAAGATGCTGACGGTAATGAAGGGTTTAGCATTGTTATTCACAGCACAGTTCCCGGCGCGACAAGTCGTAATTTTTGTGTATGGCTCGACAACAGCAAAGGACAATCAGAATACAAACCGCAGTTCTTGATTGGTCATGGTGGACGATTCAGAAATTTCTTCTGCACACCTCCTGAAATTGCAGGTGAAAATATGCACCCTGCACCAATGCCAATCGACAAGAATGGCAAACCGTTTGCACCAATTACTACATTGCGCGAATATGTAGCATTGGATGAAACAGCAGATGAATTTATCACAAATTTGCATCTCGGATACGATGAAGATTTCAATACAGCGGCAGGGTTTGAAACGCCAAACACAGGCGCAACAACAGGTCGTTCATCCAACAGCGGTTCGATGGAGTCGTTTGAAAATTCAGGTCAAAAATACACAATCCGAGAAGGGTTGCAAACAGGAACGCGCGCTAAAGCACGAATAAATTTTGGTGGTATTGTCGCGGCAGGTATTCCCGGTTTTGCTCCTGATGCAGGAGAATGGGGTTTTGGTGAAAATGGAAAATCAACAGGAAGGTTTGTCAAAGTATATGGACAATACATCGGAACGACATCATCGTATTATGGGACTTACAGCATTTACGCACCTGCAACTCAAACAAATGATACAGTTGTTGGGAATGAAAATTTGTATGGTTTGAAATTTGTTGACCATCGCGGTAAATCACACATACTTCGTTACGTTTACCGTCGCGCAGGTGAAGAATTTACAAACAAAAATACTGTTTTACCTACAACGATTGATGAAGAAACCATGATTTATTTCGATGACCGTGATATTGCGCAGGGCGGATTTACCATCGGTGCGAATATGTGGGGAGATGGAGAGCAAGGAACACCCTTCTTTTACACGGCTACAAACAGTCATCAATGGCGAGGGAACAAATGGCGAGGCGCGCATACGCCAAACGCAGGATACGCTGTTACAGTCGGAACGGCTACGACAGCAAAAACAGGTTCAACATACAACAACCCGAACACGTTGTTTTTACATCAAGCAAGTGGTTATGGTTATCACAATGGCGGTATTTGGCACCATCTTCCTGACGTCGATGACGTGCTTGGTTGGATGGGATTCCCTGACAGCGGATTGATATGGTTGGCTATACCTGCGTCAGCAACAACTTACAATGATGTTGGTGTTGTTTTCTCATATACATCGCGAACACACAACGGACGTGGAGGGGTTCACGCGTTTAAGGGCTTACAAGGTGTGAATGCTGATGACATGATACAATGGTTTGGAAGTGCGGCAAAGTTTGGACCAACAAGTGTTAGCAATAACAACGCGCCTGTTATCATTAGCCCTCATCTCAACCAAACAACCATCGTAACTGACGAATTGATTGCCGCCGCAACAGCCTATGCGTTTACAGTCGACCCAAACGAAGACGACCAATACTTCGATTGCAGTCATATGCGCTCTCCTGATGGAAGAACATACGGAGAAATTATGGGCGAAAATGCACAAACAGCAATCATTGATACAGCACTTAGTCAACTGGGTATATCTTATAAGGATTACCGTAATTATTACAAGGACATGAAAAAAAGATTAAATCAAATTTGATTCAGTTCACACTTCACCCCATCACATGCCCCTGTTAACATTGCATCATTTCCCCCCTTGATCGATGTAAGATTAATCACAGACCAATCAACATCCTTCAAGAATTTCCATCGTGCTTCAGTTGTCGAACCATCCAACACTTTTTGATAGGGTGCATTTTCATAAACAAAGTCACCATGATCTGCAAGCATTGCAACCCCCCTAACCGTTTTTCTTATACTCCATAACCAATCGGGGGCAAATNTCCATTCATGNNNNTTNATTGTNCATGTNTTTGANACGTTGTGTGTTAATCCTTCAATGCGAGTGTTGATACTACCAGGTAGCACCCAATGCTTCTGAACAAGGTCCACTTGTTCGAGGTGGTATTGTGCATTCACTTCTTCTCTTATCCATGCATTAGTGTCAGGAACTTCACATGCAAATTGGATGATACCCGTGTCACCATCTTGGTCAATGACCACATGTGGAAGTTTCTCCTTGATCTCTTTCCATACAGGATTGATCTTACTTAATCTGATTGTCCTGATCCAACGTTTTGCATGAAACGGGTGGATGCCTGCACTTGTTCCAAGAAGTGTGGATGTGTTTCCACTTGGCTTGATGCATGTTGTTCGAGATGCATAATTGATTCCAATCAGTTTGGACACTCTAATGTTTTCATCTACAACAGCCGCGGCACCCGCTTCAAGGATCTTTGGTGAGAAGGACACACTGAAGTTGGAATACATACCTGTCAAGCTAACACCAATCAATG
>FUFK010046863.1_pt1 | contig 18669 bp, 18 predicted proteins | sample 1021851 | NCBI WGS metagenome assembly FUFK01 (sample SAMEA51879418, study PRJEB19060) | metagenome
ACAGTTGTATTACCGTAAAACTATTTAATATTTCCACTTTAATTAGAACACCCCTTTTTAGGGGTGTTTTTTTTTAAAAAATTTTAAATGAATTTATTATATTGTAGTTTAACTTAAAACTATAGATATGAAAAGATTAACCTTATTATTTTTTTTAATAACTGCTCTAACCTTTGGCCAAGAGCAAGAAAAAAAAGAAGCTCCATGGAATGTAATGTATCCTGAGTTTATGGCCGAAGAGGCTGCTGANTACTTTGACGAGTTTAATATGCTGTGGTCTGATGAAAGCCCAATCAATGTTAAAGAAGGAAGATTAGTGGCCATTGCTGTTTCCGCTGCAATCAGATGTGAGTATTGTATTGCTGCACAAATTGAATTTGCTAAAAAAGCCGGGGCAAATAATGAAGAAATTAAAGCTGCTATTCAAATCGCTGCTGAGATTCAAAGATTTTCTACACTACTTTATGGAAATGAATTTGATGCTGACACCTTCAACAAATTAATTGGAAGGGATAATAAAGAATAAATCAATTACTAATTAAATATTTAAAACATGAAAAAACTATTTATTTTAATTTTTGCTGTAACATTTACAGCATGTAATGCACCTGTTGAACCACAAGGTGCAGGGTTCTTCACCGGTGCTCCTGGCGAAAAATATGTTGTTGGTTCTGACGATATCACTGATGCTTGGGTAAAGTTTATTGATGCTCACAATGAAAGAGATATGGAGACTATTTTATCAATGGAAACAGATGAGATCGCAATTGTTGGACCTGACGGAAGTAGAGTTAATGGNAAAGAAATGCACGAGCAAAGACTAAACGAGTGGTTTGCTGCAGAAGATCCAAAGTGGGAAATGTATTGGGCACTTCCTTATGCAGGTGTCAGTGATAATTCAACATGGATTGTTGCTGGTCACACAATGACATTAACAATTGAAGGAGAAGAGGTAAAAGCTAATTCAATGATTGACGCCGAATTTATTGATGGTAAAATCAATAGGTTTTTTGTCTATAACATGGCAATTCCAGCAACGGCTTCCGAAGAATAAATTTCATTTAACATAAAAAAAGCACCCAACGGGTGCTTTTTTTATACAATATTTATAGATTTACAATATGAAAAAATATATCACTTTATTGTTAGTTATTTTATCTCTTTCATGTAACGGGGAAACAGAAATTACTATTACAAAGGTTTCAGGTTCTCCTGAGTACGTAAATGCAAAACTTAGTTTAGAAGATCCGATTATTTCTGAAGATGGATATGAGTTTTCATTTAACGTTGATCAGTATGAGCTTGGTCTTCAGACTCTAAAAGATTTTGAATATAGTCTTGCCAACTCAGCAAAAGGTCAGCATATACACTTTATTGTAAATAATGATCCTTATTCTGCTCATTACAATGAAAAATTTTCCAAAAAACTAGAAGGTGACAGTAACGTCATTCTAGCATTTTTGTCTAGATCATATCACGAATCCGTAAAAAATAAAAATGCATTTATACTAACTCAATTGGGTGAACAAAAGATTGATTTAAATAATGAGTTTTTATTTTACAGTAGGCCTAAAGGAACTTACAAGGGATCAGATACTGAAAAATTATTACTTGATTTTTACTTAATAAACACTGAAATCTCAGCTGATGGAAATAAGGTTAGAGCAACAATTCAAGACAAAGAATTTATAATTGATGAATGGGCACCCTATTATATTGAAGGCTTGGCAAAAGGTGAAGTAAAGATTAAACTTGAGCTGATCGATTCATCAGGAAATCTGATTGACACTCCTTTTAACCCTTCTGAAAGAACAGTTACTTTGGAGTAGTCTTACATTGATTTAAGTAAACCACCGTCGATTGGAATATTTACTCCATTGATATAACTTGAATATTCTGAGGATAAAAAGGCTATTAAATATGCAAATTCTTCAGGTTCACCAATCCTTTTTAACGGAACCATTTCTGACATCTTTTCAAACACCTCACTAGTCTTTATATTAAATTTTTTTGCTTTTTCTTCGTTTAACTGATTCAATCTCTCGGTATTAAAGAAGCCGGTGAGAACGTTATTGACAGTAATATTATATTTTCCTGATTCTATTGATAAAGTTTTACCCCAACTCGTTACAGCAGATCTTATAGTATTTGAAAGAGCAAGGTATGATAATGGCTCTTTTACAGAAACAGACGTCATATTAATAATTCTTCCCCAATTATTTTCTTTCATTCCTTTAATTGCAGCCATTGATGTATTTACAGTGTTTTGAAATAAAAGATTAAATGTTTGTTCATAGTCTGACTCTGCTACATTCAGAACATCCCCAGCTGGAGGTCCTTGGGTGTTATTAATTAAAATGTCGATTATATTCGTTTTAAAGAATTCATCAATAATTTTTTTATAATCCTTTGAATTATTGTAATCTACTACCAAATAATTGTGATCACACTCTGTTAATTCTTTTAGTTCTATTATATTTTTTTTGAGTAAAGATTCATTTCTCGAAACTAGTGTAACTTCAGCACCACAAATTGCTAATTGTTTGGCAACTGCATAACCCAAACCCTTGCTACTACCACCAATTAGTGCTCTTTTATTTTTTAAATTTATTCTCATTTGTATTCTTCTCTTTTAGGACAAAAAACATCCATTATTTTACAATCAGTGAGTGCAGTACCATAGTGTTTATAATTTGAGGGTATCACTATAGTATCACCTTCTCCAAATACACTAGTTTCACCCTCTAGAGTAAAACTAAAACTTCCACTAATTACGTGCATAATTTGTTCATGTATATGAAAATGTTCAGGGATTGATGAATCTTTTTTAATATCCCAAAATGCCCAAGTTATATTTTCCCCATTAACAAATTTTCCGTTAAATCCAGAAATAATTTCTCTGGATTTCAAATTTTTTATATTTAGCTTTTTATTCATTTAAGAAAATTTATATTTGACATCTCGGGATGTGGCGTAGTCCGGTTAGCGCACACGGCTGGGGGCCGTGGGGTCGCAGGTTCAAATCCTGTCATCCCGACCATATTTTTTATAATTGTTTTAATACTAGTCAATTATGCAAAAAATTTATATTTTCGCACATTAAATTATGAAAATAACTATCAAAAACCCAGACTATTTAGGAGTAATCTCAGGGGGATTATGTATCCTTCATTGTATAGCCACCCCTTTGTTATTTATTTCTAACGCTGAATTAGCTGGTCATGGAACACCAATTGAATGGCAGCTATTAAATTTTGCTTTTGTCGCACTCTCTTTTTTAGCTATCAGAAGTTCGGCTAAAAACTCTAGCAACTCAACCGTTAAAGTTCTTTTCTATGTGTTTTGGTTTATTTTGTTTGGCCTAATTTTAAATGAATCAATACATATTTTTCATNTTCCAGAACTGGCTACNTACGCTTCCGCTTTTTCNTTATGTTGTCTGCATGTATACAACTTAAAGTACTGCCAATGTGATGACGAAAATTGCTGTNTTAATGATGAGTAAATTTTCTTAGAACACAAAACGAAAAACTTTGCTCAGTATCGAAAGGGGTTTTATGTAGCATTTTAAAACTTTCAACCAATTTAAAAGTTTCTTTAAATAAACCTGAAATTTGATCAACTGAATATCTTTTAATTTCAAGTCCACTACATTTTAAAGGACCATCCTCTGCAAAAGCTCCGATTATTAAAATACCATGATTATTAATGTACTTGTTGCAAAGAGAAATATATTTTTCAATTCCTTCAGGATTTGTTATAAAATGAAATACAGCTCTATCATGCCAAATATCATATTTATCATTGGAGTTAAAATTTAAAATATCTGTCTCAATGAAATTTAGACTTTTATTTTGCAACCTATCTTTTACTTCTTTTAAAGCATTTGAGGAAATATCAACAAGGGAAATATCAGTATAATTTAATTCTAACAGGTTATCTGCTAAAAAACTTTTTCCACATCCAATATCAATTATTTTATCAGAATTTGAAATAGAATATTTTTTGATTAATTGCAGAGATTCTACAGGAACTTTTTGATACCAACTTACCCCGTCAATTTCTTTTTTCTGATATATATTTTCCCAGTGCTTTTTATTATCCATCTATTATTAAAGCTAGTAAATTTTAATTAAAAATATAGTAGCTTTATTTACATGTATTTCAATCACATGGCATAACAATTGTTTAAATTTGAACATGATACGTTTTGTTTTAATATTTTTCTTTGGCACAATATGCAGCAACGCTCAGACATTATTTTCTGTGGATTATAAAAGTCAATCTGATATAAATGTTTTTGTTGTTGATTACAAAAGTCAAGCAGATTTACTAGTGTATAAAGTTGATTACAAAAGCCAAGCTAAAGGTAATGATGGATTATGGTATTTTGTTGACTATAAAAGTCAAGCAGATTTTGCTATATATTTTGTTGATTACAAATCACAGGCAGATTTAAAAGTTTTTTTTGTTGACTATAAATCCCAAGCTGGTTGGCAAACTAAAGAGAAAAAACATTTACTATATTAGCAACCCAAATTTGTCCTTGTAAATGAGAATTATCTATTCTTTTGTACTTGCTCTTTTTTTGACTCCAATTTTTGGTGTAAGTCAGATTTATGATCCTGTAGACTGGAGTTTTTCAAAACAGAAAATTTCTGAGAATACTTATGAACTTACTTTCGTCGCTGACATTGAGCAAGGCTGGGCTATATACTCCAATGATATATATAATAATGACATAGATTGCGATGTAGAAATATGTCCACTTCCCGTTTCGTTTGAATTTNATAAAGACAATGATTTAGAGAGTTATNATTTAATNGGAGNTATNAAGGAAGTTGATGAAAATAAGAGTGTTTCACAGGATCCGATATTTTTAATGGAGGTAACCAAGTTTACTAAAAAAGCTACATTCAAGCAGGTTATTGAGTTGAAATCTGAAAATGTAAATGTTAGTGGTTATTTAACATTTATGGTTTGTGATGACACAAAATGTTTACCGCCAACAGATGTTGAATTTGAATTTAATTTTGGTGAACCCACAAAAAATAATTCTGAAAATAACGAAGTTAATATTCAAAATATTGAAGAATCAAATCTAAATCTTTATGGGTTNTTGCCTGAACAGATAAAAGAACAAACGTCAGAATGTGACACTGAAAATGAAACTGTGATTGAAAACAAGGACAATTCATTGGTGAGTATCTTTTTACTGGGAATCTTGGGGGGATTNTTAGCTCTTCTAACTCCTTGCGTATTTCCGATGATCCCATTAACTGTAAGCTTTTTCACTAAGAAAAATGAAAATGATAATGGAATTTCTAACGCCATATTATACGGGTTCTTTATATTTTTGGTATACATAATTTTGAGTATTCCTTTCCATTTATTGGACAGTGTTAACCCAGATATTTTAAATGATATTTCAACGAACATTTATCTAAATGTTCTATTCTTTTTAGTTTTCCTAGTTTTTGCATTTTCATTCTTTGGGTATTTTGAATTGACCTTGCCTTCCTCATGGACTAGCAAGTCTGCAAGTCAAGAATCCAAGACTGGATTCATCGGAATCTTTTTTATGGCATTAACATTGGCAATTGTTTCTTTTTCTTGTACTGGACCGATTCTAGGAACTCTATTAGCTGGTTCACTTTCCGGTGATTCTGGGGCGTGGGAATTAACTGCAGGTATGGGTGGTTTTGGTCTAGCTCTTGGGTTACCTTTTGCTTTGTTTGCCATGTTTCCAAATGTTCTNAATAAGTTGCCAAAATCTGGTGGCTGGCTAAATACAATCAAAGTTACTCTTGGATTTATTGAGCTAGCGCTTGCACTTAAATTTTTATCAAATGCAGACTTAGTTGCTCATTGGGGNATTTTAAAAATNGAATTNTTTTTAGCACTTTGGTTCATTATCTTCTTTTTGTTAGGTATTTATTTAATTGGAAAAATTAGGTTCCCAAAAGAAGTTAAACTTGAAAAGATTTCTGGCCTAAGATTATTAAGTGCAATTCTTGCATTTGGTTTTTCTGTTTATTTGGCTTCAGGATTAATCTATGACAAAGAGAAACAATCATATAATGCATTATCTCTTTTGAGTGGTTTAGCACCACCACTTGGCTACAGTTATTTTTCTCCAAAAGATTGTCCGAATGATCTAGATTGTTTTAAAGATTTAAAAACTGGTATTGAATACGCAAAGAAACAAGGCAAACCAATTCTTCTTGATTTTACCGGCTATGCGTGTGTAAATTGCAGAAAAATGGAAGAGCATGTTTGGCCGTTACCGGAAGTTGATAAAGTGCTTCGAGATAATTTTGTTTTAATTTCTTTATACGTTGATGATAAAAAAGAATTACCTGAATTTGAACAACTATATGTAAAAAGAACTTCTGGAGTTGGTACAAGAAAATTAGAAAATTACGGTCACAAGTGGGCTCATTTTCAAGCCAGTTATTTTGGCGTAAACTCCCAGCCTTTTTATTTAATCATGGATCCAAATACTTACCAAATTTTAAATGATCCAGTAGGATATATGCCTGACCCAAGTCAGTATATTTCATTTTTAGAATGTGGTTTGTCAGAATTTAAATCATTAAAAGAAAAATAATTTTTAATTTAGTTTTATGACTAAAGAGAAACAAAAAAAATACGATATAGCCTACCTAAAAATTGCTAGGGAATGGGGTAAACTTTCTTATTGTAAAAGACGTCAAGTGGGAGCAATCATCGTAAAAAATAACATGATAATTTCTGACGGATATAATGGCACACCCACGGGTCATGATAATATTTGCGAAGATGAGAATAACTATACTAAATGGTATGTTCTTCATGCAGAAGCTAATGCTATAACAAAAGTTTCAGCTTCTACACAATCAAGTGAGGGCTCTACACTATATGTTACTTTGTCTCCGTGCAGAGACTGTAGTAAGCTAATTCATCAAGCGAAAATAAAGAGGGTTGTATACAACGAACAATACAAAGACACGTCAGGTTTGGAGTTTCTGCAAAATGCAGGAGTTGAGGTTTGTCAAATTGAAATTTAAGACCTTATTTGCCTTTTTTTGCTTTATTTATTTTTTCATTCACCATCATAATCCTCATAACAATTAGGCAGCTAAGTCCAGCTAAAATCATGATTGCATAATTAAAATTGTCTTTAGAAAAAAAGTTTTCTAAATCGATTTGAGCCACGTTAAATACTATAATTGAAATCGCAGCTAGCGAAATAATGTAAATCAAAATTTTCATTTTTTAGAATTTTACTTTTGTTAAAAACTTAGCACCTTTGTTAATAAATATGCCTTTTAATTACGACAACAATTTATAATCTTTGTTGATTCGAATTTATTAATAATTTTTTTAAATTTTTAATAATACATCAATAACTGTAAAGCTAAAAAAACACCAAATTTTTTTTGTGATTTTTTAGTTTAAAGTAATGATTTAAATAAAAAGGCTAAGAGTTCACCAAACTCGAATCAAGTAAAATAAAACCATCAGGTTTTAAAATTAGCTTGATTAATGCAGCACTGAAATGTGCTTCTTTTTAACTCTCAAAAGCCAGTAAATCAAGCTGTTACAGTTTTTGAATTTTGACTATTTTTTGTTGCCAGTGACACAAAGATGACAGTTTTTCATTTGAAGAATAAGAGACTTTGTACACTTTTTTTCAAAAAAATTAATGTTGAAAATTTTGTTAAAAACTTGTATTACAACAGCTGCTGAAGATGTGGTAATTAATGTGAACTTTATGTTTGCTGTAAATTTAACTTTAGAGCTATTAACTAAAAAAATGATTTAAGATATTATGGAAATAGAATACATAATTAAACGAGATTACAGTACCAAAGCTTTTCATTTGGAAAAGATTAGTGGTGCTATTCACAAAGCTATGAATGCAGTTGGTCATGGCGATGAACAGAATGCCCAGGATGTTGCACTTTCGGTTTACCAGACACTAGTTGGTCGTAAAGAAAACGATGTTGAGTACGTTCCTACAATTGAGGAAGTGCAAGATATCGTAGAGACGAAACTCATGGAAAGTAAGTTCACAGAGGCAGCAAAAGCTTACATCTTATACAGAAATAAAAGAGCCCAGCAACGTGAATCTGATCTTTTTGAAAAACGTGTAAATCTAAAACCATACGAGTATCCACACCTCTATGAATATGTACCAGCTATAAGACACTCTTATTGGATTCATTCAGAATTTAATTTTACGAGTGATATACAAGATTTCAAATCTCGTTTATCGGATGTAGAAAGAAGTGCCATTAAAAATACTATGCTTGCAATCTCACAAATAGAGGTTGCTGTAAAATCATTTTGGGGAGATTTATATCACAGAATTCCAAAACCAGAAGTTGGATCTGTGGGCTCAACATTTGCGGAAAGTGAAGTTAGACATGCTGATGCCTACTCACACTTACTTGAAATTTTAGGGTTAAACGTAGAGTTTAAAGAACTAAAGAAAAAACCTGCAATAATGAAAAGAGTTCATTACCTAGAAAAAGCATTAAAAAATTCTAGAAGCGATGACAATAGAGAATATGCAGAGTCCATTCTTCTTTTCTCTTTATTCATTGAGCATGTGTCTTTATTCTCTCAGTTCTTAATTATTATGGGATTCAATAAACATAAAAATATGTTGAAGGGAATTTCTAATGTTGTTGAGGCAACATCAAAAGAAGAACAGATACATGGAGATTTCGGAATCGACCTTATTAAAGTTTTACAAAAGGAGAATCCAGATTGGTTCACTGACGAATATCACAAAAGAATTCAAGACATGTGTTTAAATGCTTTCGAAGCAGAGAAAGATGTTGTTGATTGGATTTTTGAAAATGGTGAGCTAGACTTTTTACCTAAAGCGGTGGTAAATGAATTCCTAAAAAATAGATTTAACAATTCACTTGAAAGTATTGGAATTGAAAAAGTATTTGATATTGACGAAGATCTTGTTGCTCAAACGGAATGGTTTGATGATGAGATTATTGGAACCAAGCACGGGGATTTCTTTGTCAAAAGATCAATTAACTACAGTAAAAGAAGCCAAAGTATAACCAGCGACGATTTATTTTAGGATATGGAGAAAAAGCTAACATCAATAAAGAAGACCAATCCACATCAAGATTTAATTCAAGCAAGAAAAGAGTCAATGAAAAAAATAAACGAGAGCAATGAAAAATCATTTGAGTGGTTAAATGAAAATAGTAGAAAATTTTTAGCAGCAGGATATTTAGGAGAGGGTATCACTGCCGAAGAAAGAATTTCAAACATAGCGCAAAGAGCAGAACAACTGCTTGAAATGCCTGGCTTTGCAGACAAATTTTATTACTACATGTCCCAAGGATTTTATTCTCTTGCGTCTCCAGTTTGGTCAAACTTTGGAAAAGAAAGAGGCTTACCAATAAGCTGCTTTGGATCTCACATTGATGATGATATAGGAAACATATTATATTCCCAATCAGAAGTAGGAATGATGTCAAAACTAGGGGGAGGTACCTCAGGATATTTCGGTAAAATCAGACATAGAGGAGCTGCTATTAAAGATAATGGAGAAGCTTCCGGCGCAGTACACATAATGAGATTATTTGAGTCCATGGTTGATGTTGTTAGTCAAGGATCTGTTAGAAGAGGTCGCTTCTCACCATATCTACCAATAGACCATCCAGATATTATGGAGTTTTTAGAAATTGGAACTGAAGGTAACCCAATTCAAGAGCTTACTCACGGGGTTACTGTGAAAGATGATTGGATGCAACAAATGATTGATGGCGATGTTGAGAAAAGAACCGTTTGGGCAAAAGTTTTACAAAGTAGAGGGGAGATGGGATATCCTTATATTTTCTTTACAGACAATGCAAACAATGGTGCCGCTGATGTTTACAAAGACAAAAANTTACCAATCTATGCAAGTAACTTATGTACAGAAATAATGTTACCATCAGACCACAATTGGTCTTTTGTTTGTGTCTTATCAAGCATTAATGTATTACACTATGACAAATGGAAAGATACTGATGCTGTAGAAACTATGATTTATTTTCTTGATGCTGTAATTACGGAGTTTCTTGAAAAACTTGAAGTATATAAAAATTCTGATAACAGAGATGATCAGCAGACGTTCTTATTTATGGAACGTGCTTACAACTTTTCAAAAGAAAATAGAGCACTCGGTATGGGTGTTCTTGGATGGCATTCACTACTTCAATCTAAAATGTTACCGTTTGATAGTCAAGGCGCATACGACCTAAATAGCGAGGTCTTCAAAAATATAAAAGAGCATTCTAATAAAGCTTCTAAACATCTAGCTGAAAAGTTTGGTGAGCCAGAATTATTAAAAGGCTATGGCAGAAGAAATACAACTTTAAATGCTGTAGCACCAACTACATCNTCTGCNTTTATTCTNGGTCAAGTATCTCAAGGTATAGAGCCAATTTGGTCAAATATATATGTTAAGGATATTGCTAAAATTAAAACAACAATTAAAAATCCATTTTTAGTAAAGCTCCTCGAGGAAAAGGGAATGGATACTCCAGAGGTATGGAGAAAAATTAGAGACAGAGATGGTTCAGTTCAGGATCTTGATTTCCTTTCTGAAAATGAAAAAGAAGTATTTAAAACCTATGCAGAAATAGANCAAATGTCAATTATCTATCANGCTGCNAATAGACAAAATCANATTGATCAAGGACAATCNCTAAANATAATTATACACCCTGATACAACAACAAAAGAGATTAANAAGATTCACGTAACAGCGTGGAAGCTTGGTCTTAAATCTTTATACTATCAACACAGTATGAACGCCGCACAGAAATTCAAGCAGAAGAAAGAGTGTGAAAGTTGTGAAGGTTAAATTAAAACCTTAAAACAAATAATTGTTTTATTTTAATTCGGTTTCTGATTTAATAGAATAGTAATTTTCTAATAGTTGTTTTANAGCATTAAGAATTTCAGAGCATAGGCTAAGTATTTCCAAGTGTAATTTATCGTACCTTTTGTTGTCTTGGTTTTCTTCTTTGTATCTTTTGATTTGGTTCTCAATCTCATCCCTTGCTTGAATTATATCTAATAGAACATCCTCAATTTTTTTGAAGTCCTTATTGATAAAGATATTTATAACACTCTCAAATAATCTTTTAAAATTAAGATCAAGACCTAATAAAACTTTTATGTTACTCAGTGGAAGTTTTCTTCTGTCTTCATCTACATGTTTAAGGGTTATCTTAGAAATTTTGNTTAGCCTTTTTGTTATCTGTGTTAATTTTTCTAAAATTATNAGATAAAACTCTGTAGCTTTTTTGTTCGCTTTTTTATTAGACTTCAGATAATTAAAGATATTTTCTTGNAGTTCATCTACTTCATCACTTAACTTAGTTACTTGACGACTATTTTTCTTTAATAGTTTTATATCACTTTTAGAGATTCCTTCGGTTGTTAAAGTGAATATTTTAATACTTCTATTTAATACATTTTCTATATTTTTCGAGCTTTCGTTGATAACTCCGTCAAGTGTGTTTTTTTCAATTTCCAGTATTTCATTTTCTAACTTTANTTTTTTNGCTTCTTTGTNATATCTCAAGTAATTTCTATAAAGTAAGAAGCATGTAAATAAGAACAAAATTGGCATAAAAAACAAACTTGTTTCCATTAGTAAAGCAACAAGTGCAGCAGCTGAAAATGCAACAATAGCTGTAATAAACCATCCTCCAATTACGNTTAATACTCCTGAAACTCTGAAGATTGCACTTTCACTTCCCCACGCCCTATCAGATAATGAAGTTCCCATGGCAACCATAAATGTAACATANGTTGTTGATAATGGTAATTTGTATGAGGTTGCAATTGAAATTAATATGGATGCAACAATTAAATTAACCGATGCACGAACCATATCAAATGCGGGTTTTTCGATTATTGTATTTGATAATAGTAATTGATTTGAAGGAGCAAATCTATTTTCAATTATTTCTTTAATTTTTGCNGGAACAATTTTTTGAANTCCACTATTTAATCCGACAAAAAACGTTACTAGATATTTAGCNAATATGTTTGCTTTAAACTTTTCNTTTATTTCACTTTGATCNGATAAATCAATTGAAGTTTTTAATACATTTTTTGCCCNTGATGAAAACCACAGTGTGATAACCATTATAGNACCAGCAAAAAATAAAATAAGATTTGGAGTTTCCACCTTTGATGAAAGTATTCCCATACTGAGTTGATCTGCAGGTATACCTGAAATTGTCCATGCTTCATATGATTGCCATGCAGCAATTGGNACACCAATGAAATTAACCAGATCATTNCCTGCAAATGCCAAAGCTAATGCAAAGGTGCCAANAAGGATTATTATTTTNTAAATATTNGTTNTATATACTTCGATTAAAAAAAATGATATCAANGACCATATTAATGTCAAGTATATAATTATTTGTGAGGCATTACTTTCTATTAGATTATTAATTGTTTCACCCTGAAAATAATCGAAAGTGATTTCTGAGTATGAAGTTCCTTTAATTCCTTTTATCAGTATAAAGTATGTTATAGAAGTTATTGCAATCCCCCCAAAAATTGATGAAACAATATTCGAGTTTCTTTTAAAATCAAAACTTAATATTAATCTTGACACCCACTGTACAATAGCACCTATTGTAAATGCAATAAAAACGGATAATATTATACCCAGTATAATTTGTGTTGCTTTTGAGTAATTAATGTAGGTGATAAGCTCATTAATTGATTGACTGTTTTCCCATATTTTGTAAGCTGCTATCGAAACAGCCGCTCCTAGTAATTCGAAAACAATTGAAACTGTAGTTGATGTAGGCAGCCCAAGAGTATTAAAAAAATCCAACAAAAGAATATCAGTTATCATGACCGCAAGAAAAATAATCATGATTTCATCGAAATAGTACAATTCTGGATTGAATATTCCTTTTCTTGCAACCTCCATCATTCCACTTGAAAATATTGCCCCTAAAGCAATTCCAAAACTGGCAATTATCATTATTTTTTTAAATGATACTGCTTTTGATCCAATTGCTGAGCTTAAAAAATTTACCGCATCATTACTTACCCCAACAATCAGGTCAGCTATTGCAAGAAATCCTAGGGCTAATACAAAAAATAAGTAAAGATTTTCCAAGCTTAATTATTTCACACAAATTTACATTTATTATTGTTTTTATCCTTAGTTAAATGTTAAGAATTACCCCATTTTTGATTGATTTNAAAGCACCTTTTATTAATTCAAAACNTTGATTATCAGTTGTTTAAACCTCTAATGTTAACTTAATGTTATGTAAATGTTTGAAAAATGTAAACAATTAAGTATATTTGTTAATATAATGTTATTAAAAATGTTGTTATGAAAAATANTTATCTCTTATTTACACTGTTATTTTTCTTTTGTTACACTCAATCTGCTGTAGCTCAAAATGAAAATAAATTAATCGAATATAATGAGTTCACNGATNTAATCGATGTAACATATTTNTATNAAGATGGTTCTGTACAACAGATTGGATCGTTCAACACTAGTGGTCTTCCGCATGGAGAGTGGACTGCTTACAATATGAATGGGAAAAAATTATGTGTAGGTAACTACAAAAATGGGTTAAAAAGTGGCACTTGGTATTTCATATTTTCTGATAAGACTCAAGCTGTTGACTATATTAATTCTAAGATCATTTCTATTGAAAATAATCATAATAATGATATAGTTGCATTAGATAAATAGTATTAATTACATATAATTGAAAAAGACTGTTTGAAAAAAACAGTCTTTTTTTTTGTCAAATAGTGTGGACTAAAATTAAGAAATTAGATATTTAAAATTTTAAGCTGTAACCGATTGAAATCTCTGTTCCTTGCATTCGTGATGTCCAGATTTCATCAGAGATATTAAATGATTCATAAACACTTTCTTTTTTACTGTTTAAAATATTCTTTGCTTTAATGCTGATTGAAGATTTACCATCATCGTCAAGAAATTTTTTCAAATTAAAATTAAGACTGTGAAAAGGTACTGTATATACATCTGGAACAATTCCAGTACCGACCACCTCCAATGTTCTTCCTTGGACATTATAAAACAGTCCATATTGAAATCCTGTTTCTTCATTTAAAAATTCGATATTTGAATTGATAAGAAACGGCGATTGACCTTGTAAGTCTCTTGTTCTAGAAATAGATTCTCCATCCCTTGCAGCATTTAATCTATTATTATATTCGTCTTCAAACATTTCAAGCGATGATTTTATTAAAGATGCATTAAGAGAAAATCTCCATTTTCTAACATCATCAGAAATAATGTTTAATGGTTTTCTGATTTCAAATTCAGCCCCATACACTTTTGCTGATCCAAGGTTTCTAGCGGTTAGCTGATTTGGAGCTGATGCAAAAAAGGTTAATTCGATTGGATCTTTGAAAGTTTTATAAAAACCACTAAAAGCTATGATATCACCCTTATCTCCAAAAATCTCATATCTCATATCCAAATTGTCAATATATGAAGGCTTAAGGTCTAGATTTCCTATAAATAATCTATCAGAAATTGCATCGTAAATTTGAGCCCTTGAAGCTTCTTTAAACGAAGGGCGTGCTGTAGTTTTAGAAAATGACGATCTCAAATTTGAGTTTTCGTTTAAACTTAAAATCAGATTAGCAGAAGGGTAAATATCAAAATTATCTATTATTTTTTCATTGTAAAATACCTGGCTACCACTCTGGTTCTGACCAGTATAATATGATTGAAAAAGTTCAGTTCTAATACCAACAACTGATTTTAAATTTTCAATCAATTCAAATTCATTTGAAAAATATCCAGAATAAATTCTTTGTTCTCCTTCATAAGAATTAGCAGACTGATAAAGGTTTCCAAAAACTAAATGAGTCCCAGCTTGAGTCTCTGGAGTCCATATATTCTCAGTTAACAATAGGTTATTAGCTTGACCGTTAGGCACAACTGGATTAGTAGAAGTAAAAATGTAATAATCTAATTCAAAGTCTCTGAATTTATACGTCATACCTCCTCCAAATTTTAATTTTGCAGGTTTATCTTTTAATGTATATTTTTTTAAAAAATTTACTTGGTTTGCTAAATTAAATTCAAATAAATCTCTCCAAACTCTTTGTGGATATCCCGACGAACTTGGTGCAATTATTGCATCTCCCTCTTGAGTAATTTGAAATGCTGTTGTTCTATGATCTTTGTCCAAAACTGTTGCCAATGTTGGTGATATTTTCCAGTCAATATTCCAACCGTTTTCTATATTATGTTGACCATTAAGTAATAGATTCGTAACAGATCTTTGGGTGTATTGTATAACATCTTTAGTATATTGTTCTATACCACCACCTGCTCCTGCTTGAGAAGCTTCTTGATTAAAATAACCACCGACAGATTCACCGTTTTGAATATGTAACAGATTTAATTTATATTTTGAATTTTCCCTTTTATAAACTAAGCCTGCAAGACCACTAAGGATTATATTATTTTCTCCCTCATCCCCTGTGCTTAGTCTACTTGTAAGAAGATTATAATTTGAAGAATTGTTAGGATCTTTAGTTAACCTGTTATCAACTCTATTTTTGTAAAATGAGGTTTCATTTCGATAAGATAAAGAAAATTGATAGCCTAATTTGTCATTATCTCCAACAAGAAATTGATTTCCAGTTGTAAACCCAAAATTAAAATTATTTTTACTGGTCTTTCTTTCTGCTTGTAAAATAGGATTAAAAGAAGATGTTAGCTGGGTAAGTAAAGGATAATTTTCAAAAGTCCCAGGGATATACTGATATCTATTTATTGGACGACTTCTCGAATTATTATCAAATCCCAAAAAATCAGTTCCCTCAGATGGACCAATTAGAAAATCGTTCTTAAAATGCATTTCTGAGTTATAAGCTGAACCTATAGAAAAGGAAGTTTCTTTTTTTGTCGGAAAATCTCTGGTTACAATATCGACAACACCACCAGTAAAATCTGCAGGATATTCCGCAGCAGCACTTTTAATAACTATAATATTTTCTAAAATATTAGTTGGGAATATATCCATTTGAATGGTATTTCTGTCTGGATCAAGCCCAGGAATATCAACACCGTTTAAAATAGATTTTGTATATCTATCACCAAGGCCCCTAACATATACATATTTACCACCTTGGACTGAAACACCTGGAACAGATTTTACTGCACTGGCTATATTGCTTGCTCCAGCTTTTTTTATTCCTTGTGATGAAAGTCCATCTAACATAACAGCTGACTTTTTTTGAATATCTAAAACAGCAGACTCAGTATTTTTTCTGACCGTTGTGGTAATTATAATTTCATCTAGGGTATTTGTGGAAAGTGTAACATCTACTTGTTCAACTTCATCACTTTTTATTAATACTTCACTTACTTCAATCGTTTGGTATCCCACAAAAGAGAATGTTAAAGTATATTCACCTGGCTCTAAATCTAATGAGTATTTCCCATCAAAATCTGTTGTAGTTCCAATTGTTGATCCTTTCACAATAACATTGGCAAATGCCATTGGTTCATCATATTCACCATCCATAATAAGTCCAGTTACTTTACCAGATTGTGAGTATATAAGTGATGTAAATAAAATAAATATAAAGTTTAGGAGAGGTTTTTTCATTTTTAGTATGTTTAAAAAAAGTGCCGGAATATTATATATTCCGGCACAAAGCTATTCTATAACTGAAGTATTTACGTTAAGTAAACTTATAGGATATGTTAACAAATTATTACCATCCTAAGGCAGCAGCAGCATTTGCATATGTCCATGCTAATGCAGATGTATTACATCCAACAGTTTGTGATCCTGCTGCAACGTTAGAAGCAGTTGATCCAAAACCTTCAACAGAAACATTTTCTGCCTTATTATTAAATATTGCTTCTATACTGTCGCCTTCTGGAACTTCAATTTCCCAAGCTCCAAATGTCAATAAACCAGCATTGTAATTATTCGCTACACCATCATTATCCAGTTCAATGTCTTTACCTGCAAAGAAATTATATGCTGCTACATTATTTGAAGCACCCATTGCGTTTGATCTGTAGTCGGCATATTCACCTCCCTCTGCATCGTTATAACCAACTAATGTTATATTATTTAGAGTAAACTGATCTGAAAATGAACCTTCTGGGCCATCGATTTCCATACCATGATCAGAATTGGCACCAGCTAAAACAATAGAATTTGAAATTGTTCCTGAGTAAGCTTGATCAATGTCTAATAGATCATCACCACATGCCCATACTAAAGCATTTGAAACATCAACTGTACCTCCAAAGAATTCAATACCATCATCAGAATTAGCAATTACTTCAACATTATTGATTGTTGTACCATTTCCAACTCCACCTAAAGTTAATCCGTTAATCTCATTATCAGCACCAATTACAGCACCTCCGTGTCTAATNGATACATAAGAAATAGTACCAGAATTATCAGATGGGTTATTTCCTCCGTATAAACCAAATGTGTCATCAGCAGGAATTCCTTCTATTTGTAATTCAGAAACATCTCCACTGAATGAACATGGAGCATTTCCTAAGATTAATAGACCTCCCCATAATCCTTGATCTTCTGGGCCTAAGTCATCCATTGTTGATAGATCATCAGAGACAGAAGTAAAAATAATTGGAGCATCAGCTGTGCCGACAGCATTAATCATTCCATCTCTAGCAACTAATAAGTGCAGATGCCAATGAGCCTTGACCAGGACTTCCTTTAATTACAGTACCAGCTTCAATATTTAATGTCGCTCCTGCGTCAACTACTACTTTTTGATTTAGAACATATGTGTTATTAGACGTCCAATTGTGCGTACCTTGTAACATCCCTGTAACATTAATAGTTTCAGAAACTGGATCTACTGGATCTACTGGATCTATCGGTGCCGGACCATCATCACTACATGAAAATATTCCAACTAGAGCTAAAACAAATAATAATTTTTTCATTCTTTAATTTTTTAAATTTATGTNTACAAATAAACAAACAGAATTAAAGAATTATATAATCCTACTCTTAACTTTATATTAAATAAATGTTATTCCAATAAGGGGAGATGTTAAGAAATTGTTTTCTTCTTTTTCTTCTTTTTTATTTCATAGTTATAACTTAACCTTAAGATATGAAGAGTAGGNTTTTGATTATTTAAATACTTCTGTATTATGTATCTAATAGAAAAACTTTTTCTCTTTTTTAAATTAAATTTTGTCCCAAAATATAATCTGTATCTCTCATAGTTTTCACCAAAATTAATTTCGTCTCTGAGAAACATTTCAAAACCAATTCGTGGATCGTATTTCCAATTTTTAATGTTGTATTCACTATCAAATTTTAATCTCCAGAAATTTCTATGTTCTGGATTATCGATTTTATTTTGAATCTTCTTTTGATACTGGACTCGGAATCTAAAATTGAAATTTTTGTAATCAATTGCTTTTCTAATATAAGTGTGATATCTGTTAAATTTTTCATGGCCTTGAATTCCACCTTCATCATCTAATTCGTCCATATTCCTATATGCTAATCCAAAAACTAAATTTTTTTGAATTTTAAAATCNGATTCAAGTTCAAAAAATGATTTCTTGTAAGAGTTTCCGATTGATTTTAGTCTAATATCTCCTGAAAA
>FUFK010041328.1_pt1 | contig 18668 bp, 13 predicted proteins | sample 1021851 | NCBI WGS metagenome assembly FUFK01 (sample SAMEA51879418, study PRJEB19060) | metagenome
TTGAACTACTTCTTCTAATGAATCTATTCTACCTGTAAAAGTATACCAACCTGCGATGAGTGATGATAATACCGTAACGATAGCTACTATATTTTGTATTGATAATCCAAACTTTGCGTTTTGTAGATTATCTACTAATTGTTCTGCGTCTACTTGTTTTTTTGCCATTTTTTACTCCTTATAAATCAAAACCAAATGAAATCATTAAGGTTTCGTTGTGAAAACTATCTGTGTTGTAGTAATATGCTAATGATAAATCAACAATGCCTGCGTCAATACTACCACCTAATGTTAAATAATCAACTTCAAATTCTGATTCTGTGTAATATCCTAATTTAAAACTTGCTATACCTAAGTCATATACACCACCAATACCTATTGAATTGTAGTCTTCAAACATTTTAACATCAGATGCTAATGTGAAGTCTCCAAATTTTTGTCCTACACCGATACCTACTGACATAGGTAGATTAAGTGATTGGTCTAAGAATTCCGTTTCACCACCGACATCTTTTAATACTATACCTAATGATGTATTACCGAACTCTTTGTAAGCACCTAAGTCAAATCCATAATTCATTTTGATATCAAAACTATCAATAAAGTTGTGATTGTATAGATTTAGTCTGGCTCCAAATAACCAATCTCCGATTCCAAATCCATATCCACCACTTACTCTATATGATGATGATTCAAAATCTCCCAATACTATACCGAATTTATCAGATTGTTGTTGTGTTCCATAGTTAAAATAAAATATCTCACTTGACCAACCTAATGATGATGTATACAAAATACTTTGATATCCCATATCATCAGTAAGATTAGGCAACCAATCAACATATGATATTTCTTGGTGTCTTTTATTTAATCCTGCAAACGCTGGATTGTGAAATACATTTTTCACATCTGCGTGTGCTATACCGACATTACCCATAGCTGAACTATTTACACTTGGATTAAGTGTAAAGACATTGTTTGCTTGTGCGAATAATGCTCCTGTTAATACTAATAAACTTAATAATTTTTTCATTATTTACTCCTATTTTAATATTGTAAATTTCTTTGATTTAACTTTATTTTCAGTTTCCATTACAAAAACATAAATACCTGAATCTAAATTTCTATATCCAATATGTAATAGTGGGTCTGTTGATTGTGGTAAATCATCAAACTTNAAGTTNTGTANNCCTNNTTGAACTGANTCTTCAAANATTNNNNCNANTTTNTGTCCATTNATATTGTAAATACTAATCTTTACATCNCCTGCTTGTTCCATAAAGAATTGGAAATTAATNTCANTNTGTTCANNTTGNNTGTANGGATTTGGATAAACATATGTCATTTCATCTTCATTTGGTTGTCCACCACCAAATGCCCAATATCTATTCCATATTCTCACATTACCACTTTGTCTGGTCATAATTAAGTCATCACCATTTGGATTACCTGCGTTTGCTTTTCCTACAAATCGTAAGTCGGTTTCTGTCCACTCTTGTCCATTATTCAATGAGTCAGCTTGGAATATCAACTCTAATCCAACCATTTCNTCTGTAATNTAATANTCNTCTGGTGCATTGTTTGGTGAATTTTCTAATGCTCCAAATGATATTGTTGTATATCCATTTGAACTTTCTTTTTCATTTAGATAAGTCATCCAAGGACCTGGTAGAGTTCCTGTTTGAGCGTCTATAAAGGTAAGTTCTGATTCTTTGTATATTATTTCAAATTCAAATCCTGCTATTTTTGTAGGTTCACCTGTTACTCCGTCTATACTTGGTGTAATAGTTAATGGGACTGAAACTTGATTACCCATATTAACCTTTACTGAATTTTGTTCTGGTAATGACAAACTAACTTGTGGTGTCGTAGCCATTGTTCTGCTACTTCCGTCATACTCATCATTTGTGTTTGTATATGTCCAAGCACTTGGTGCGTCATCACAAGTTGCATTTACACAATCTTGTTCCCAAGAGTTTGTTCCACCATTATCACTTTGTACCGTGTGTGTATCCCAACGATAGTAAGTTGATACTGATGTAGCTAGTGTATCATACACTGCTGTATTTGTATCACTAACATCTGGAAAATCATCTGCGTCTTCGTCATCTGGATTTGTTGTTGATGTTCCTTTAACTTTTGTTCCTGTTAAATTCATATCACCTGTAAAGTAAACTGCCACATCAGGCGCTGTAATATCTGGATTTACATCTCCGTCTGTTGTTACATCAGGGTCATCAAAGGTTGAAGTTCCTGCTCCAATACTAATGTTCAATGTATCTTGTCCTGTTTGAACTTCGTCCATCAAATCTGGATTGAACCAAGCGACACCACCTGCGTCAGATTCTAATTCTGCTGTTTCTTGTGCTAAACTATCATCCCAAAACATTGTGAACTCTCTTCTTTGTTTTGTATCTCCACCTCTAAGTGCTTGATAGTAATTAAGAGTTTCTGCATTTCCGTTTGCTTTTAAATTATCTATACTTGACCATTGTTGATATGTGTTTCCATTAACGTGTTCATATGATGTATCAAAAACACTACTTACATACGCCCATAAGAAATAAGAGTCATTTAACTGAAATACATCATCTCCGTCTACATCACCAATCAAATAAGCACTTGGTGAATCTATATTGATATCATTTTCATTTACCCATTTATTTGATTGAAAGTTAAATGATGCGATTGCGTCATTAATGTTTGTTACGGCATATCTGTCAAGTTCTTTTTGTTTATTATCACCAGTGTATCCACCAATAACATCTGCTGCGTCTGGTGGCCAAATAGATACTCTATAATTGTTGTTTCTTGGTAATTGAATATTGTAATATCCATTTTCATCTGTGTAGGTGTAATCCCAATAAGATACTCCTAAGAAACCATTACCAGGCAACGATTGGTCCGCAGTTGCTCCACTTGTAGTATCTGTTATTTTGTAATAATTGTATGTTCCGTCATCCCCAATAACATCATCAGACAAGTCTTCATCAGTAACACTAGCGTCATCTGCTACACTTTCTATATCATACCAATTAGAGTTATCATCTGGATTAGATTCATCTAATTCAAATACAACTTTCCAAAATGGATAAGTATCTTGTGAGAAGTCTTCTCCATTATCTTTCACTCCATCGCCGTCAGCATCTGCCCACTCACCAATGTATCTAGCAAAACCTTCAACATCAACAAGTTTCGGGTGTAGAGTAATATCTCCTCTTGCTCCACCATTAAATGTTCTATTATCAGTTACTGCATTACCCCAATTACCATCTATGTAAACTTTATAAGGTAATAAATAATCATCAGATACATAAGTATAGTATCCTTGATTTCCATTATAAAAAGTAGGTATTCTAAATGAACGTGGTTGATAATTATCAACTACATCATTTATTCTAAATTTTAATTTTATTAGTTGTGCTTGATTTCCGTCTCCACTACCAAAGTGTTTATCTGGCACTCCATCATTATTGTCGTCGTGACCGTGAGATACCATAGTGATTCTTAACCAATCATAACCAGTATCAGATATAGACTCCTCATAATTGTTTCCACTAACTGCTAATGAATCACGATAACCGACATTACTAAAGTGAACTACTTCAAAAGAATAGTCTGAGTCATCTGCTTCATCACCCTCAGTCCAACCTGATATATGACTACCTTTAATTACTCGTGAGTTTCCTTGACTCCAAGCATTAATTGATGTTTCTGCTGTTGTTTCTCCATCATCTTCTACCCAAGTAATCAAGTCATTATCAAATGCGATATCGAATCTAACTGATGTAATGTAGCTAGTGCCAGTATTGTTGTCATCAAGAGTGACTTCCATTTCTAAAATATCATCTCTCCACGAATCAAAATTATTGTTTTTAAAAGCTGGCGCTGATGTGTCATCTGCTAAAAATGTTTGTAATTGTACGGTTTCTTGTGCTTTCCACCAATACTCTGGTGTTTTCCACTCACCTAATTGTTTTACTCTTATGATTGGGGTTTGTCCAAAGACAAGTCCAAACATAACTGCTGACATAACCATTTTTTTCATAAAACGAAACATTGTTTTCTCCGTTGGTTTAATTCAATAATAAATATAAGATAAGTAAAGATTACGCGTCAAATCTAACGATAAATGTAGTTTCAAAATCGTCAGATAATTTGATAGGTTTTGCTAATTTTGCGTGAACTAATAGTTCTTCATTTTCGTTATACAATCCTACTTGTGTAACATAAGGTCTAAATTCTGAGTGTGTTGTGAAATTCAATGACTCGGTGGTTGCATTGTAAGAAGTTTTTAAACTTCCTGTTCCTTGCCCACTTGGTCTATCGCCTGGTGGTAAAAAGTTAGACATTGAAACTGTACCTAATGGTAAAGTTAAACTACCACTACGACCAGGTGTAGCACTAATATTTGTAGTTGCATTAAATTCAAAAGGTTTTGCTGATACACGATATTCATATTCGTAATGTGTTTGTGTAGATTGATACTTTAAAGTAAATCCTGTGACATCTCTTGCGTAAGAACCTGTATCGGTTAGTGCTAATAATCCTTGTGAGTAAAATATATTACCGACTTCACTACCACTACCACGAGTTGCTGCAGCTGACGACACACCTTGACTACTATCAAATGAACTTGATTTGTATGCAGCAAAACTTGCAGAGTGTGCATTATCAAAAAGGTTTCCGTCTCCGTCATCTTTAATGGTATATGTTTTACCACCTGTCGTCAAACTTAAATCTATTGAGTTTGGTTTAATCTCTTCTCCAAATATTTCTCTCGATACATTGATTATTGAAGCTGATGTGTGAAGTTCTCTATTTTGTTTTGTGCTATCATAACCACTAAAAACATTAAATGGATTTGAAGTGTCTTTGTAAAATAATTTGTTAATAGTGTGCCAAGTTGGTAATGCGAAATAACTACTTGTTACTGAACCTGATATAATATGAGTTGCTTCGTCTGATGAACTGGCATAACTGAACATAGAACCACTTCTAGCCTTTATCAACCAAACTCCACTTCCACTATCATTGTTAGTAAATGTAAAGTTTTTAAAAGACTTGAAAGGTTTAATTGAAGTATCTTTTGGGTCAAGATTTTTTAGCATTTTGAAATCCTAAAAATCAAGTTTCACTTTAATAATAGCTTCCCTTGNNTATGANTTTAATAATGGTTTTGATAACTTAGCGATAGCTAATAACTCATCACTATCATTGTAAAGTCCCACTTGTGTAATAAAAGTTTTTGGGTCTTTAAAGAAAGTTCCTTGTGTAAAACTTCCGTCTGAACTTGTAAAGAAAGTTGGATTAGAACTAAAATTAAATTTTTTGTTGTTTACACGAACAAAATAACTTGTTGAACTAATTTCTTCTTCTCTACGAGCTGCGAAATATTTACCTGTTCCAGCTGTTGCTGAACCACTTGTGATAGCGTTAAAGAATCTTTGACCATTGTTATCGTTAGCATTTGTGCTTGTTAAAGTAACAATAGATGCGGATGCCAATGTGGCTGGATTTAATAAAATTAGTCCTAAATCAGGATAGAATAATCCATAAGCACCTGGTCCTTGAGCTGTTGCTGCTACTGCAACTCCATCTGCTACTGAACCACTAACAACATTAAATACTCTTCCACCCTCATTTACATCAGGTGAAGTGTTTGTTGAACTATCATCAATCAGACGAATAGCATCTCCTCTGTGTCCAGCTGGAAGTAATGCACTTCCACTACCAAGATTTAACTCCCAATTACCTGGGTCAATCTTTTCTCTCATACGAGCTCTTTGAAAAGATACAAAGTAAAAATCGTGTGATGCTGCGGCTGCTCCTGTAAAAGTAAATTTATCCGTGTTTGGTGGTAATAAAATGTTAGCAAATTGTCTATATAGTGCTGCACTTTCTCTATTTCCTGCAGTTGTGTCGGTTGTGTTTCCTAATGAACCACTTCCACCAGAGTGAGCATATCCAATAGCAAATTGAACTTCTGCTGCTGTATCGGAAGCTGGGTCTGTTTTGTAAACATCTTTAACATGCGCTGTGGCATCTGCTGATGCGGTAAAAAATGTTGTTAAAGTTCCTGAACCACCCGACCAAAGTCCACTTGAAACTGTTGTTCTTTGATTTTCAACTATATCGTTTTCTCTATCAAATCTTTGAAATACTGACATTACTTACTACTCCTTATAATTTACTTGGGTCTGCTTTTACGGTAACTGGTATGTTAAAGGTTGCGCCTGTTTGTCTACCTATTACTGTAATATTGGTTTTAGTTTCTTTCGTTGCTGACCTTGAAATAAGTTTTATTGATTTTCCTGTTATGGTCAATGAACGTTTTCTATCTGCTTCATTTAAGAATACTGGTGTAGTCGCTCCTCTACCACCGCTTCCAAAAGCTCCACCTTCCGGCGTTATGTTTGCTAAATCTGAATTCTGTAAAACAAATGTAAATGACTTATCAACACCATTTCTTGTATTTGGTGAAATAGTTTGAACTTGTCCTGCTCCATTGAAAGTCAATTGTGCATTTGGAACTTCCAATATAGGAAGTTTTGCTGTTTCCTTTGGAAGTGTTGTTAATTTGTATCTCATCAATTGATTTTCATCTACGAATGCTTCTAATATAGGCATATTTTCAATCACCGCACCATAGTAGTTTGAACCATTAGTGTGTGTTGTATCCCATAAATTATAATCTACTTCATCATCTGCTAATGCAAATTTAGTAATTTTAAATTCGTTCTGCCCTCTTGCCAAAAGTTCACGACCTTTTTTTGTCAAAATAGCGTCTACTGTTATACTTGTATTGTCTAAAAATCCCATTTTGTTTTACTCCTGTGGAAATTATATAACTATTCTTAATCATTAATAAATATAAGAAAGTTAAATTTTCCTTTGTTTTATTCTACTTTCAACTTAGTTTGTTCTGCGTCTTGTGTTTTCAATGTAGTTGGTGCTACAATTGTTACTTCAACCGGGTCTTTCCCATCAATCGTATTATTTCTTGATAGTATTGTTCCTTGATAAAATGCTCTAAATAATCTTGTATCGTGTGCCATACTTTGAACTCTTGAAGCAGAGTATTGATAACTACCACTTACTCTTAATGCATTACCCTCACTTGTAAAAAAGTAATTTCTTTCTTCATTGTGTTCTGCTAATCTTGAGTGTGATACATTGGTTTGTAATGCTTGTGTAAAGTGGTCGTTTATACCACCGACTTCAACACTAGCTGTTGCATATAAAGTCCCAAATTCTTGTTTTGGATTTAACTTATCCAAGTGAACTAATGAAGGAACTCCTAAGACACCCAAAGCATCTGAACCTGATGAAAAGTCATTCAGATTAACCCCACCATTGTAAGTGTCATAACTACCAAATGTCTGAACTATATTGTCTGGTGAACCACTAATAAATCTTGTTACTTGTATTCCGTCTTCAAATATATTCGCATTTTCATAATAACGATTATCAAATTCTGGTTTATCTCCAATGATTTGTTTAGAACGCTCTAATATATTTGGTTCAATTAAAACACCTGTTTGTGAATCTGCTCTTGCAGGAAGTAGTGATTTTAATTGTTTAAATATACTTGCGTCATAATGACTTAAAATTTTTAGATAATCCCAAAAGTTATTTGAAGAAGTGTATCGTTTGAAATATTCATCTCTTAAATCTCGTAAATCTTTGTATTGAACTTTGAATTCATCTCTTGGGTCTCCAATGTAATCATCAAAATTAAAATCTGCTATACTATAAACAATATCTTCATTGACAACATCAGTTGGTGAAAAGTAAACACCGACTTTATTACTATCTATTGGTGCAAAGTCTTGTGATGACTTTTCTTTCCTATTATCTGGCAACAATGGTTGTGTAATCGTAGTATCCTCTATTCTAATCTTGGTTGCATTTCTACGATTAGGGCCGACATTCGGGACTCTTAATTGTTCTTTATCTACCAATGTTCTTGAAAAATTACCTGTAAATCCATTGATACTTGCTCCGATTGAACCTGTTTCGTAAGTTTGTATATGTGCTACATTAGATAATGTAGGAAATGTTTGTAAGTTCTTGTTATCATTTAATTCATAACGAACAAATAAATTATCATATGATGATGAATAACTATTTCCGTTATATGCTTTTGGTGTTCTAACGTGATTATCAAAAACACTCGCACTTAATGGTTCGGACCACAAACGATACTCCATTAATGAACCACTAAATTGTGTTCCAAATCTACTACCACTACCACCCAAGAATACGAAACCACTTGAAGTGAATGCTGCATTTAATTGACTACCAGATACATTGTTTGGGTCTGCTACCGCACTAGCTGTGTGTGATGTTAAACTTTGACTATCCTCAAACAATATTGTATTTCTTGTCGCATCATATTGTTTGGTTGTTAACTCGTAAACACTTTGACTTTTTGTAGTGTCACTTGGAAGTCTTCCACCAAGACTTGCTCCGTCTGTTCTATTTGCTCCTGCTTTTCTTGTCAACATAACCGACCACATTTCATCATTGTAAAATGGTAGTAATGACGAAGTGATGTATTGCGTTCCTTTGGAACCACTAATGGTAAACTTTAAGTGTCCATAATCATCAGTCGAACCATTGTCTTGTAAAGAAATCCCCCACTCACTTCCTTTTTGTAATATTGCCATTGAGCCAGATGTTCCAACACTATGTGGACTTCTAAATCTAAATTCTATTGTTTCAGGATATCTTGATGTTCCTGCTGTTGTCTTCCAATTAGATTTTATGTATTGTCCTGCTTTGAAATCTGTGGCTCTTGTAAATTTTCTCTTTATCTCATAACTTACTCTTGTTCCTTTGTCTGGTCCACCATATTCACGAACTCTTAGTATTGAACTTGGTATACCATAACAACTTAATAATCCTTTAACCGCTCTTTCCGTTCCTTTTGTTTTTACAAAGAAAGGTAAGTTTGCTAATATCCTTTTCCATATTTCTTCGGTTACGGCTTCTTGTGGTGATTCATACAAATCAGTTCCGTCTTGATTTTTACCCAATAAATATTCTGGTAAATTTAGTAAATTATTACCTGAATAAAAATCTAACCCAAGAGATTTAGCATATTCTCTTGCTACATCTTTTGATATACCCTCTGATAAATTCTCTACTCGTTTATTTATATCAGTTATGGATTTTACATATGTCCAAACTTCATCAAATTGTTGTCCAACCATATCCATAAATTCCAAAAATACATTATTACTATCATCATTGGAAACGTGTCCTGGTAATGAATTTCTTAACGAATCCATATTGTTTTGGTCATAAGTTGAAGCACTCTTAATCATATTACTATACCAAGATGTTGCTTGTGAACTTGTTACGGAATATAATGTATATGGTGATGTAGAAGTAGACTTTGGCCAAGATGTATCGTGAAATTGTCCTTCTGATGAAGTTACATAAGATGAACTTTCGTAATACATATAATGCTCAAACGGGTCAAATGAATTCTTAACTCTTTGTCTTTTCTTTTCTAAAAATTGTATTTGTGAAAGAGAACTTGTTACTGTCAATAATGATGCGCTTGCTGCACTATGACTTTCAATTAGTCTTAATTTTTCTCTAAAATTACTAACTCTTCTTTCTGCTGATGAGAAGTTTACAAAGTTTCCAAAACCTGTGTCATCTACTTCATCAAATTCTGTTGTTCTTTTTTGATAATCAATATTTGGTTGGACATCTAACAAACTTTGTGATAATACTTTTTGTTCTATTCTATTTGTATCATCTGTTATATCACTAACCAAATCACTACGATTTTTGTAATTAGTCCCTTGAAATTCAAGTGTTGGGTTGTATGCTAACTCTGACTCGAACTTAGGTAATCTCATATAGATTCCCTCTTTTTCTTGTTCGACAAAAGGTTCTAATCTAATAGTATCGGTATAGTCTGGCAACCTTTTTTCAACAAAGTAAAGTCTATCAAGTAAACTAACATTGTCACGAAGTGGTTGTTTTGTTTTTACAATTCTTGATTTTCCGTCTACACCTAACACATCATTTATAACTAAACAATATTGGTCATCTTTAACCATATAGGTTTTAAATCTTTCTAAATTATTCTTTCTGTAAACTACTTTCCAATTTGGAAACTTTTTAGATATGTCATCTTCCCCAACGTGTTTTACTAAGTTAACTCCGTCATTGTAAGATAAAGAAACTCTAATGCGATTACTATCCAATACCTCTACAATAGTTGCTCGGTAGTCTCTTGCTTTTAGTTTTTCCGCAACATCTTTTGCTGTTGTTACATTTTCTCTCGCTGTTGTAGATGAACCAACACCACTTTCAGTTTCAATTTCTTGAGTAGTTGTATTGACTGCAATTAAATTTTCCAATCCATCTTTTCTTAGTAAGTCGTTTGTTTCCTCACTTGATTGGAAACCAAGTGAAGCGTCAAATGTAGAAGCTTCATCTTGTCCACTTTCAACATATTGTTTAAATTCTTCTCTTAGTGCTTTTACGCCGTCTGGCGGGTCTAATGGGTCAAATCCTGCGTCTTTGATTGGGTCATTGACAAGTTTTCCGTCAGGACCAAATTCTTCTAATACGACACCTTTTGGTCCAATAACAGTAGTTACTTGACTTACTTCTGTCATATCTTCAACATAGATACCTAATGGTTTTGGTTCAGTTGGATATTTTACTACTTGACTTTCAATCGGATTAGAAAATGTTCCAATTTTAATTGTATCAAGAGCTTTTTCTCGTGATTCTTCAATCTCAAATTTGTCAGCGGATTTAGTTTTTTTGATTTCAATTGACTCTTTTATTTGTGCTAAAGCACCACCTTGTTCATCTAATGGACTTTTTTTAATTTCTATTTCTGTTTTTAATCGTGGGTCTGGTTTTGGTAGATTATCATACCTAACAAATTTTGATAAGTCAGATGTTGATATTCCTGTGAATTCTTCTTTTATATCAGTCTGTGGTAGTTCAACTTGTATACTTAAATCTGGTGATATATCAATAATCTCTGCTTTTGTTTCTTCAACATCAACTGATACTTCAGGCGGTAATTCTGGATTAACTATCTGTGTGTTGGTTTGATTTTGTTTAACTGTTGTTGCTTCAATTACTGGCGCTGGTTGTTCTACTACTAATTGAGAAACTTGTTCAATAGTTTCAGCTACTGAATTTTTAGTTTGTCCCTTAACCTTAGTTTCGGCTCCACCTACATTTCGAGTTTGTTGTGGTTCTATTCCTATAAATTTTCTTTCGTCTGCCATTAGTATTGCTCGTTTGCTCGTTCTTGTAATGCTCCGTCTGCTAATGCTCTTTCATTCGGGTCAGGGTCATTTAATAATATCTCTATTAATTCTGCTTCTGTGTAATCTAAGAAATCTGTTGCAGCTCCAGCGTCAAGTTGTTGTTGTAGATTTCCACCAAATTCTTCTTCAAATGTATCCACAATATCTTCATTGTCTGTATCTTCATTACCTGTGATTTTATACATATTTGGAATTATTATTTCTGCTCCAACCATATTTTGAGTGAACCCTCTATCCTTTTCATCTATATCAAATTCTAAAAGATACTGGTCTCTTTGATGAAATTTTATTGCTCCTGCTCCATTTATAGTAAGTGGTTTGTATTCTATCAATTGATTGATTTCTTTGAAGTCAGTTCTATATTCTTGATTTGTAACTTTTTCATCTATTTCAATTTTCATTTCTGTTCTGTCAGGAGAAGTTTCTGTTAAGACATATTTTAAATCTCTTGGAAAAAGTTCAACTTCTTCAACTCTATCTTGTTGTTGTGTTTTATCATCATTAAACTTTGTGTAGTATCTTCTTACACCATTGATATTTTTTACTTGATAATTTCCTGTCCAAACTTGTCCGTTTCCGTCTACCAATATTGTTCTTTCTCTACCTGCTAATCTTCTTAAAAATTTATAAACTACCTTATATTCTCCTTCAATTAGTCCCATATCTCTAAGGTGTTGCCCAACATTAATGTCAATAAAATTACCACCATTTTCAAGTTCTACTTCACCTAATGATAAAATTTTTGTTCCTAATAAATTAGCATCATCTGCTGATGTAGAGTCTGGTGAATAAACGTGAAGAACAATAAAGTCATTTAAAGTATCTCTACCAAAACTACTATACACTCTTTTTTGGTCAAAGTATGTATTTCTCTCTGCTTGTGTAAATCCGTATTCTCTCATTACTCGTTCGCGTCTTTCTTAGTTTTATCTTTAATGTATGGAAATCCAAGTTCCAACCATATTTCTTGTCCACGTCTTATTCTGTATATATGATTTTCAATTACCTCATCATATGTAAAATTCTTTAAATCTCTTTTAGCTCTACTATATCTACTCTTCTTACCAAAGATTTTATCTTTCAGTTTTAGTTTCCAATTTACAACTTTTCTTTTTTTATTAAGTCTAAAATCTTCCCAACCATCAGCGTTTTTTCCACCCTGGTTTGCTTCTTCTTTAAAGAAGTCTAATATTTTATTATGTAGTAATTCAGTTGACATAAGTGGTGTATAACTTTCATCAAAATATACATTTACAAATTGTATCAAGTAATCTCGTAATGTTGCTTGAAATTGAACTTCATCTTCCGTTCCCTCATCAGTATCACCATTATCATCAGTATCACCATTATCATCTTCCTCTGGTTGAAAATAGTATGTAAACGAATTGTCTAATTCGCCTGTAAAGAATTGTTGTTCGTTTAGTATTCTGACATTTTGGAAGTCTGCTTCTGCTGATGAAGATACATTTGTAGTGCTTTGATAAGAGACTAACTTCCCGTCTTCATCTCGTAATGGTTTATTCGCATCGGCTGAACCTGATAATTGTTGTTTGGCTCTTAAATCTCTAATGTTATTCTCAAACTCTATTAAATCGCTATCAAGTTGATTTCTATAAAAGTCTGATTTAAGTTTTGCTTCTTCAAGTGAATATGGCATTTTATTACCTCACTACTCTGAAATCAAATTCATCATCATAGTAGTTTTCTTGTTCATCTGTTGTTCCACTTCCACTAACTATTTTGATACAAAAACGATAATTTCTTTCCGCTTGTAATCCGTTCATCCACAAATTAAAGTAATTACTTGTTGAATCACAACTAATTTTAGAACCTGTTCCAAATGGAATAATTACCTCTTCTGTTTCTGCGTCAAGAACTGAATAGAAAGCTGAAGCGCTTGGTAAGTATTTGATTGTTAATTCTGCTGGTGTAGAGGCGAAAGTGGTGGTTGGATATAATTCTCTACCAACTACTCTTAGTTTAGTTTTTGAACCCTCTTTGTATTCTGTTCTTAAATTTTGGAAGTAAACTTTCAATCTTTCTAAATTTGTAGAAGTCAATGGTGATAAACTTCCTGTTGACCAAGAACTATCGTCCCACATAACTTCTAATTTAGGTGGATAGATTGTATGTGTTTCTCTTGAAAAATATTGTAAATTTCCTAAACGAGTTGTGCTACTTTCATCTTTTGTTGTATCACTACCAGGATTAAATGAAAAATCTCGTGAACCTGTGTATAATGATTCTCGTTTAACTAAAAAGCCCCTGTTTGGAAATGCGGAACTTGAATAAAGATGATTCTTAACTAAGTCAGTTACATCAATTCTTAAATCTTTTTTATCAAAAGTTAGTTGATAAGATGAACTAACTTTATACTGACTACCTTGACTACCTGTCCACCAAGAACCACCATCAGTCAATGTTGAAGTTGACACCCAAGGTGTTTCGTTTTCGTGGTCTCTGTATTGATAACTTACTCCATTTTGAGTTACTGGATTATGGTCAAGTTTTCCTGAACCTTGTTTCCAATCACTACCACTAACCATATAAGCAAATACATTTTGTTCTGCTTCAACTTCTTCTGATGTTGCGTCATATAAATTTAAATAATATTTTGCCGTAGAAGGTATTCTATTGTTTTGTATTGATTCCGAAATATAAGTGTAATCAAAGTCAATTAATATTCTTGATATATTTCCAATCGTTCCGTCATCATTTACTACTTTGTTGATTTCTAATATTTCGTCTTGACCAGTATTGATAGAACTTGTTGTTCCACCTGAATAAATTGTTGCGTCTCTTTTTCCAAACTCAAAATAATGCATTACATATCTCCTACTACTCTACCCTCAATGTCTGTATTGGGGAATTTAATTTCAAATATCGCTGGGTCCATTGATGGATATATAACTCCGTCTTTCGTGGCTGCTTGTAAATCATAAACATTACCACTATAACCACCTGAAACTAAGTGTTTATTCTCAATAACTATTAGGTCATTATTAGGATTATTATCTTGTGGTGGAACTACCGATACCACTCCGTCCACTAATGAAATCTGATATGCTAAATCACTTAATATGATTGGTTGGTTAATTTGCCACCTCTCAACTCTAAAAAATTCTCTAACTCTTGCTATTGCTTTTCTTAACACAACATTTGCATTCGTTCCTCTTTTAGTAGTGATTGCAAATCTCACTCCAACATTAATAACATATCCGTCTTTGATGTTTATAGCATCTGTTAATATTCTATATTGTGAAAGGTATGTTTTTAAATTTCTTTTGACTGCTGTATTTAGTGCTACAAGTTTTCTATTGGTGTCATATCCTAAACAATATAAGTTTAACGCTAATGGATTTGGTATTACATTATCATTTTTAACTTGTCTTATTTCTCCGTCAATAACTTCTAATTGTCCTGGCTCTAATTGTTCATCTTGAACAATATACGCCTTTGCTATATTACCAAACTTCTGTGGTAAATTATAACATCTTGTAATGTAGTCTTGTCTCGTTACTGCTCTATTTTGTGCGTTAAAATAAGCTCCTGCATTTTGTTTTATTTCTATAATGTTTTCTCCACTTGAACCACCAGAAGAAGGTAAGTCATTAAATACTCTTAAACTTTGTTCTGATGTTGTAGCATTGGCTTGATTTAAATTAGTTTTGTCTAATGTATAAGTTAATCTATTAAACCTTGTAATGTCGTTTGAAGGAACATTGTGCTCAATCGCACCACCATAAGTGTATTCAACGGTAAGTGTAGTATTGTTTGGTGCCAATCCAAATGTTTGTGTTTTTAAGAAATTACTTGGGTCAAAACTTTCGTCTAATCTTGAAACACCAAATCCTAAAGCAGAACCTACATTATCTGGATTTGGAATTAAATCTTCATCTGCATTATCACTAACACCTGCTCCAAATCTCAATTCCATTTTATCATCTTCTGTAACATAAGTTGTAAATCTTCTTGCTGTTTTAATTAATTTTAACAAATAAGGTGTATCATTTTGATATGTTGATAAACTCGGGTCATTTAGTGAAGTATTTTCAACACTATCAAAAACTGTATCTTGTGCTAAAAAAGGAACTTCATAATATTTGTTATTGTTACTATCAACTACTGAAATAACTTCTGTTGGTTTTGCATTTTTTAAAACTATCTTATCAAACTTTTTAGCACTTGTAAATGTAAACGTCTCAACCGCTCTTTTACCAGATTGTGCTAAAACTTTTTTTCTTAGTCTAAAATTAGTAGGAACATTTCCTGTTGCTGGTTGTAGAGTTTCTACTTCCATTGGGTCTAATGAACTCGATACCTTAAAGTTTACCGCATCTAATAAATTAAATTCTACTCCGTTTCCTGCTAATACGGTACTATTTGCTTCTACAACACCTGCAAAAGTCAAATCTGGTTTTGAAACTGCGGAAGCTCCTGTGCCAGTTGTAGTTGCAGGAACATCAACTTCAACAGTTAATTCTACGGTTGCTGGTGTTGCTAACTTTGGTTTATATCCATATGATTGTGCAATAGACAATATATTCTTTTTTTCTTCTGCGTGTTGTAGCATTGTTTCTCTAAACTGATTATCTACATAGTAATTCAATACATCTCCAACATAAGCTGCCATTTCTATAAACATCATACCTGGTGATGCCTCGTTGAAATCGTTGTATGAATTAGGGAAGTAAGTTTTAGCAAACTCAATAAGATTTTGTCTTATGTCAGAAAAATCTCTACCAAGATAGCTAACTTCTTTACTAACTATTTTTTTACTCGTTCCGTAATCTATTTCTTTTGCCATTTATATTCTCCAACTTCTAATAACCATACATTTCATTCATAGTAAATTGTAGTAATAATGAGTCAAACACATCAGGTTGTAATGCTACTGAAAATTCTATTTGAATATTTAACTGATTTTCATCATCAACTAAACCACCTACAAATATATCATTTATTATGATGTAAGGTAATTGTTGACTAACCGCTTCTCTAATAATCTCATCAACTTTTCCTGATATTTCAGCTATATTTTGGTCAAACAAAATATCAATAAGATTACAACCAAATTCTGGCTGTCCAACTCGTTCACCTTTTGTCGTAAGTAGTAAATTTCTTAGATTGGATTTTGCTTGTTCTAATACGGTTTTTGTTTGATTAAATAATCTTCCGTCAACATTGAATCCAAGTGGAAATCCAATTCCAACATATCTATCATCATCACTATCTATTGCCTTTACAGCGTCTATGTATGCTTGTCTATTCATTTATTATGGTCTGAAGTTTTCTTTCTTTTTGTTTATTGCTTTCATTAGTCCAGAATAATCACGAGTTAATGCGTTTTGAACATCTTCAGGAACTTGGTCTACTGATACACCTGCTTTCTTGATTGTGTCCACTGCAGCCATCTCTCGTGCTTTTTCTTTATTACCACCCATACCTAAATCTCCGTATCCTAATACTTCTGCCATATTGTCAGAACCTAAAACACCACCGCCTAATGTTGGATATTCATCAACTTCTGATGTTCCTAATGGTTTGGTGTTGTTCAATACTTCATTTAACGCTTTGTTTTTTGAATATTGTTTTTTAGTTTTTTTGACAACCTTTTTAGGTGTGGGTTTAGAAATCGTTTCTGATAATTTGATTTCTTCTTTTTCATTAATAAATATCTCACTCAGTTGTTTTTTTACTTCTTTGCGGACAACTAATTCAATAATATTTTTTAATTTATTTTTGTTCATTACTACTCCTGTTTTGTTAATTTTAAAATCTTTCCAAATGATTTCATAGTTTTTAAATCATCTTTACCTGTTCCTGCTTCTGCTAAATAGTTTTCAATAGCAGCAAATACTCCATTTTCTTGTGCGCTTTCTATGTCTTTACCACTAACACTTTTATCTTGTGCGATAGATAAAGCATCATTAGCTCCTGGTATTTTACTTAAATCTTCTTCCCCTATATTTTCTAATACATTTAACAAAGATTTTCTATCACCTGTATTTATAGCATCATTAATTTGTTGCGCTTGTTCTACTACTTTTTCATTATCTTCAACAAATTTTTCTAATTTGTCTATACTACCTTCAATGTCTTTTGAAAAAGTTTCTATATCTCCAACTATACTTTTAAATCCGTCAGGTATTGGAAGAGCTGCAGCAATCTCAGAAGGTGTTTTTGTAGTCAATACATCTTGTTCTAAAAATTCTAAATTTGTTGTTGCTTCTATAAAATCTTTTGCACCTTTTAATCCCTCTACAATTTTCTTTATTCCAATAGGACTTGGTAGTAAAGGAACACCTGCTGTTAATCCTTCAAACACTTTTAAAACTCCAAAGTTTTGCTTTAATAATCCTGCCATATTTAGAGTAGGAAATGGATTAGCGTTTTCTTTTGTCTTGTTGATAATCTGTCCACCATTTTTACTAATATCATTTGTTATTGTGTCAGCTTTAATGTTAACACCACCATTTTTATTTTCAATATCAACCCTACTACCCTTAATTAATACATTTCCCTCTGCAAAAATACCAATATCATCTTTTTTAGCGTTTAATATAATTCTATCAGAGTCAAAAGTTATCTGTGGTCCACTATAATCCAAATCAATAAGTTCAGAAAATTTATTTGTTGGTAGTGAATAACTAACTTTCTGATTCTGTGTCATTACTACCTGCCCATTTCCATTTTTTATAAGTATACTTGGTGAATTAGCTGTTGGTTGGTTACTACTCAATATTATTGAATTATCAAATCTACCTTGTAAAATCGTATCGCCTTCGATTATATCACTTCTATTTTTATTTTCGTCAAAAAAATTTGAACTATTAAGTAAAGTGTCAGGTCTACTCGTATTACTTATGTTAAATTGTTGTGAGTTAACTCTTTTTGGTGTTGGATTTACATCTGAAAAATAATATCTTTTACCAAAAAACTCTACACCAATAACTACCTCACCAGCAACTGGATATTGTATTACATTTTGACCAAGTGGTATAAACTCACCCAATTCATCTCTTGATTTGTCGTGTTCTGAAACAACATATCTACCCACAATACTTCCGTCAGTATTAAAACTAACAACTTCAACTGGTTCCATTTCAAAGTCAGTCGACTCACTCATAATTTGTCTAATTAAAAGTTTGACCTCATCTGTGGTCATCATTTTATTTACTAAAGGGTCGGATTCTCCACCACCGTCCTTTATAATTTTATATGCCATTAGTTTCCTTTGTTAATAGATTCCAAGACTTCATCTTGTTTTGTTTGTAACTCTTGAACATCTGATTCTATTGCGTTCATCAATTGTTCTTTTTCTGCTTCTGATAAACCGAACTCATCTCC
>FUFK010038272.1_pt1 | contig 18667 bp, 19 predicted proteins | sample 1021851 | NCBI WGS metagenome assembly FUFK01 (sample SAMEA51879418, study PRJEB19060) | metagenome
ACCTTTTCCTCATTACGTTTTTAAAAATTTCTATGATCATAATTTCTTAAATGATGTATTATTGGAATTTCCTGATTTATCAAAAATTAAAACATCAACTAATTACAAAAATAAAAATGAAATTAAATTTGCTAATAATGATAAAAAAACTTTTAAAAATAACACAAAAAAATTATTTGAGTTTCTCAATTCAAAGAAATTTTTAAAATTTTTAAACAATTTAACTTCCATAAAAGAGAAATTGATTGCAGATAAATATTTGAGTGGGGGTGGTCTTCACGAAATTAAAAAAGGAGGTGTTTTAAAAGTACACACAGACTTTAACAAACACCCTTTTAAGAATTTAGATCGAAGAATAAATGTTTTAATTTATCTAAACAAAAATTGGAAAAAAAATTACGGTGGTGACCTAGAATTTTGGAACAAAGAGATGAAAAAATGTGAAAAAAAAATACAACCTAAATTTAATACAATGGTTATTTTTTCGACAAATGATCATACAAATCATGGACACCCAAATATTTTAAAATGCCCAAAGGATATATCTAGAAAATCAATTGCAACTTATTATTTTAGTAAAGGACGTCCAATAGAAGAAGTTTCAAAAAATATTGTTAAAAATACAACTTTGTTTAAAAATCGATCTGGCATAAAAGATGACGTTGTAATGAAAAATGAAATTTTCAAAAATTTTTTAAGATCTAAAACAATCTATCAATCATTAAAAAAACTTGAAAAAAAATATATAAGAACAGGTAAATCTCAAAAAAAAAGAAATTTAAAATTTTAGGAGAGGTGGCCGAGTGGTTGAAGGCGCACGCTTGGAAAGCGTGTAAAGGAGCAATCCTTTCATGGGTTCGAATCCCATTCTCTCCGCCATTAAATTTACTTTATTTTTCAACGATAATTTGAGTATTTNAATGCTAAATATTGTTNAGATAAATCAGCAATTTTATTAAAAAATGTTATAATTAATTTTTTCCAAAATTTAAAAAAATGACAAACAAAAACACATATCAAGCTGACTCAATTAAGGTTTTAAAAGGTCTCGAAGCGGTCAGAAAAAGACCAGGGATGTATATAGGAGATACCGATGATGGTACGGGTTTACATCATATGGTCTATGAGGTTGTAGATAACTCCATAGATGAGGCATTGGCAGGTCATTGTAAAAATATTAATGTAAAAATTAATTCTGACGGAACAATTACTGTAAATGATGATGGAAGAGGTATCCCTGTTGATATGCACAAAGGGGAAAAAAAATCAGCAGCTGAGGTAATTATGACTCAACTTCATGCTGGTGGTAAGTTTGATCATAATTCATATAAAGTTTCTGGTGGACTACATGGAGTTGGTGTTTCAGTTGTTAATGCATTATCAGAAAAATTAGANTTAGAAATAAATCGAGATGGAAAAAAACATTTTATAGAATTTAAAAATGGTGAAGCAAAATCACCTCTAAAAGTAGTTGGAAAATCTAAAAATACAGGTACTCAAATAACATTCTTACCTTCTAANGATATATTTTCGTCAATTAAATTTAGTGCAAATATTTTAATTAAAAGGATGAGAGAGTTAGCTTTCCTAAATAAAGGTATCAAAATAATTTTTACTGATGCTAGTCAAAAAAAAGAAAAAATATCTGAATTTAAATATGATGGAGGTGTTTTAGAGTTTGTAGATTTTTTAGATGAAAAAAGAGAAAAATTACAAAATAAAAATGGTAATGACCTATTTCGTAAGCCAATTTATATTGAAGGTAAAAAAAATAATATTGAAATAGAGTGTTCTTTAAAATGGAATGCTGGTTATGCTGAAGATATATTTCCATACACTAATAATATCTATCAAAAAGATGGTGGAACGCATTTATTAGGCTTTAGAAGTGCACTTACAAGGGTTGTAAATAAATATGCTAATGAAAATAATTTATTAAAAAAGAATAAATTAGCAATTTCAGGAGATGATATTAAAGAAGGATTAACGTGTGTGCTTTCAACTAAAATTCCTGACCCTAAATTCTCTTCACAAACTAAAGACAAATTAGTTTCATCAGAAGTTAGAATGATTGTTGAAACATTAGTTAATGAAAAACTATCAATTTGGTTTGACCAAAATCCATCGATTGCNAAAATAGTNTTGGCCAAAGTTATTCAAGCAGCTATGGCAAGAGATGTTGCTAGAAAAGCTAGAGAAAATGTAAGAAGAAAGGGAGCTCTTGAGTTAAGTGGACTACCGGGAAAATTAGCTGATTGTCAGATAGGAAAACAAGAGGGAACAGAATTATTTATAGTTGAGGGAGACTCNGCGGGGGGTTCAGCTAAACAAGGAAGAAATAGAGCAAATCAAGCTGTTTTGCCTCTAAGAGGTAAGATTTTAAACACTTATGTTGAGGATATAAATTTAAAAAAGAACGGTAACGGGAATGGTAACGGTTCAGATCTAAGAACAAAGGCTCTTGCAAAAATGATATCTTCAAATGAGATTGTAACATTAATTAATGCATTGGGACTTGATCCTAAATCTCAGGAGATAGATTTAAAAGATTTAAGATATGGTAAAATAATTATAATGACAGATGCTGATGTTGATGGTTCTCACATAAGAGCATTGTTATTAACTTTTTTTAATAACAAACCATTTAATAAATTAATTGAAAATGGCCATGTTTACCTAGCTCAACCACCTTTATTTAAAATTAATAAAGGTTCAAAAGGAATTTATATTAAAGATGAAAAAGAATTAGAGGATTANATCGTAAATAATAACAAGGAATTAAAAAAATTAAAAAAAGGCTCAAAAGAATATTATAATTCTTTAGATATAGAAAAATCAAAAATGAATATTCAAAGGTTCAAAGGTCTTGGTGAAATGAATCCAGAAGAGTTATGGAANACAACTTTAGATCCAGAAACTAGAAATTTGCTTCAAGTTCAGTACTCTAAAGATCTTAAAAAAGATCAAAGTCTTATCCATACANTAATGGGAAATGATGTTGCNTTAAGAAAAGATTTNATAGTNTCAAATGCTATTAATGTAAAAAATCTTGATATTTAAAAATGAAGTTTTTTGAAACTTCAAAACATCATTCATTTAAAAAATCTACCTATATTNNNTTAAGATGGATTGGNATAATTGGACANTTAATTGCAGTNAANTTTGTATACTTTGTATTAAATTTCAAATTTGATTTNATAACNTCNAATNTAGTTATATTAATTGGNATCNTAAGTAATTTTTANTTAATTTTTATTTATAAAAAAACTCAATTATCAGATAGATCAGCTTTNATTTTTCTAGTTATTGATATTTTACAATTAGCTATTTTACTTTATTTTTCAGGTGGAATTATTAATCCCTTTGTTATTTTTATAATTATCCCAAGTGTATTTTCGTCTTCTAATTTAAGTTTTAGAACTAATTCTCTACTTGTGTTGTTAACATCTGTTTCAATTATATTTTTAACTTTTTATTCTACAGACTTACCGTCTCCACTTGGTGATCATTTTCATGTAAGTCCTTATTACTACTACTCTATTCCAATCGCCTTGATTATTGCTCTTGTTTTTTTAAATTATTTTGCAATGACATTTGGAACTCAGTCTAGGTTAAGAAAAGAGGCTTTAACTAAAATGGAAGAGGTAATGGCTAAGGAACATGAACTATTGTCCTTAGGTGGTCAAGCAGCTGCAGCAGCTCATTCGTTAGGAACACCACTTTCAACAATAAAAATAATTACCCAAGAATTACTTAAGCAATTTGAAGGTAACAAAGATGTAGAAAAAGATATCAATTTATTATCTAGTCAGGTTGAAAGATGTAATGAAATATTAAAAAAATTATCATTAAATCCAGATGAAGAAGATGAATTTATTGATAAGGATATTTCAATTAGAGATTATTTAAATGAAATTTTAAATTCATTTAAAGAAATAAGTACGAAGAAGTTTATCTTTAATTTTGACCAGGACTCAAACTCAAAAAAAATAGTTAAATCTATAGAAATTGTTTATGGACTTAGAAATTTCATAGGTAATTCAAATAAATTTTCCAATGAATATGTTTTTATAAATTTAAAGAGTGATAGTGAATTTACCGAAATAAGCATAGAGGATGATGGTCCTGGATACCCAAAAGATATTATATCAAAAATAGGAGAACCATATTTAAAATCAAATAATCCTCAAGATAAATCAAAAACAGGACTTGGTTTAGGTTTATTTATAGGAAAAACATTATTAGAAAAAAATTTTGCTTCAGTAATATGTAGAAACTCTAAAACAAGATCCGGTGCAGAAGTAATAATTAAATGGAGAAATAAAGAGTTATTTAATATTCAGTGAAATTTTTTNTTTGTTTCGAACAAAGAACTAAGTTGAGATATCATTACATCTCCTAATTCATTTACATCAGTAATTTTTATAGCTCTATCGTAATATCTCGAAACATCATGGCCAATACCAATAGCTAAAATTTCAATATCTGATTTATTTTCAATAAATTTGACCATTTTCTTTAAATGTTTTTCTAAAAAATCTCCTGAATTTACCGAAAGTGTTGAGTCGTCAACTGGAGCTCCATCAGAAATTACCATTAAAATTTTTCTTTCTTCTTTTCTTTTTTTAATACGGTTGTATGCCCAAGAAATAGCTTCTCCATCGATATTTTCTTTTAACAAACCTTCCTTTAACATTAGACCTAAATTATTTTTCGCCTGTCTCCAATGTGTATCCGCACCTTTATAAATTATATGTCTTAAATCGTTAAGTCTTCCAGGAGTTTTTGGTTTTGAATTTTTAGTCCAAAATTCTCTACTCTGTCCACCTTTCCAGTTTTTNGTTGTAAATCCTAAAATTTCAACTTTGACTGAACATCTTTCNAGTGTTCTTGACAAAATATCTGCACANATAGCAGCAATCGTTATTGGTCTTCCTCTCATNGATCCAGAATTATCAATAAGTAAAGTTACAACTGTATCTTTAAAATCTAGATCTTTTTCTTTTTTAAATGACAAAGAATTGTATGGATCCATTATTATTCTAGGTAACTTTGAACTATCAAGTAAGCCTTCTTCTAAATCAAACTCCCAAGCCCTATTTTGTTTTGCAAGTAATTGTCTTTGAAGTTTATTGGCTAACTTTGTAATCACATCTTGGAAACCAATTAACTGTTGATCTAAATTTTTTCTAAGTTTAGTAGCCTCATCTGCATTTTCTAGATTTTCAGCCTTAACAACCTCGTCGTATTGAGTAGTAAATATTTTATAATCAAGATTTATATTATCAATTTTTTTTTGAATTACCTGTTCAGAGTTTTGTTCATCAGACTCAACATCAGATAACTGTTCATCTAAATTAAACTCGTCTATACTATAATCAGCATCTACAGATGCTTCTGTTTGCTGTTCATCATTTTCATCTTTGTTATCTTCATTGTCTTTATTTTGGTCATCATTTGAGGGATTATCTTGACCCTGATCTTGATTTTCTTCTTCCTCTTGATCTTCTTCATCACTTTGAAAAATATCCATTTCTTCCAATATTTCAGAAAATTTTAAACTATATGTATTTTGATTTTCTAAATTATTTAGCAAAAAATCTTTATGTTGCTTTATTGATTGCTCAAAATCTTTTTCCCAAAAATTAAGCATTCTAGATGTTAAAGGATTTAGATCTATATTATGAAAATTTTTAAGCATATAAAGCTCAAATGCTTCAGCAACAGGAACGTCTTCTTTAGTTTTAAGCTGATCTTTTCTTTTACGATTAATTATTTGGGAATAGTTTTCAGAAAAATTTTTTTGAATTCCTTTTAACATTTTACCCCCTAGGGCTTCATATCTAATCTTTTCAGCTATATTATATAAAGATCTAGAAGATGTGTTGGTAGGCAAATTTTTCCTATAAATTTTTTCATCTGAAAATCTTTTTTTAAGTGCTGAAGAGTCTGTTTCAGCTCTTAATTTTATAAAATCACTCGGACTAGTTAGATCATTTATTTCAAAAGATGAAGTGTCTTTAGTCTTTTTATCTTCAGAGGATTTATTGTTTATATCAATATCGTCAGCAATAACTTTTGCTGTTGAAGATAAAGCAATTCTAAATTTTTCTTTTAAATTTGTCTCTTTATTGCTCATTTAAATTTGAATATTGATNAAAGATTCAGGCAACTCTTCACCAAAACATCTTTGATAATATTCTGCGATCGTATTTTTNTCAATATCATCGCACTTATTTAAAAAGGTTACTCTAAAAGCATAACCAGTATCTTTAAAAATTTCAGAATTTTCAGCCCAGTGAAGAACTGTTCTTGGACTCATTACAGTAGAGATATCTCCAGCAATAAAACCCTTTCTGGTTAAGGATGCTACTTTAATCATGTTAGCTACTTTTTCTTTTCCCTTAGCGTTATTTAAATTTTTATTTTTTGATAAAACTATATCCATTTCTCTATCTAGACTTAGATAGTTTAATGTTGTTACTATATTCCATCTATCCATTTGACCTTGGTTAATCTGTTGTGTTCCATGATAAAGTCCACTGGTATCTCCAAGTCCAACAGTGTTAGATGTAGCAAATAATCTAAAATATTTATTTTGACTAATTACTTTATTTTTATCTAGTAAAGTGAAATTTCCTTCAGCCTCTAATACTCTTTGAATAACGAACATAACATCAGGTCTTCCAGCATCATACTCATCGAATACTAAAGCAACTGGATTTTGAATTGACCATGGTAGAATACCCTCATTAAACTGTGTTACTTGTTTTCCATCTTTAAGGACAATTGCATCTTTACCTATTAGATCTATTCTACTTACGTGACTGTCTAAATTTACACGAATACAAGGCCAGTTTAGTCTTGCAGCAATTTGTTCTATATGTGTTGATTTTCCAGTTCCATGATATCCTTGAACCAATACTCTTTTATTAAACGCAAACCCTGAAATGATTGCAAGAGTAGTATCTCTATCAAATTTATAATTTTTATCTATTTCAGGAACATATTCACTTTTTTTTGAAAAAGCATCCACTTCCATTTCAGAATCTATTCCAAAGGATTGTTTTAAAGAAATTTTTATATCAGGTTGAATGTTAAGATTTGGTGTCAATTTTTTCCCTATAAGTATTTTTTAGCTGTGTGTANGCTAAAGTTATTAGTTTTAATTTTTCCTCGTATTTTTTATTTCCGGCATTCATATCAGGGTGAAATTTTTTAACAAGCACTTTGAATTTTTCTTGTATTTTTTGCCACTTTAAACCTACGGTTATTCCCAATATTCCAAATGCTTTAATATCTTTATGATCAAATTTAAATTGACGCATATGGTTATAATCTCCATTAAATTTATCTTTATCAAATTCATCCTTTAAAGTTGTGTTCCATAGAACTTTAAAAAAATTATCCGAGGAACTAAAGTTTTGTGTAGGTTTATGCCAAGTCATATCTGACTTTAAAAAATTGATTACTTGATTGTCACTCATTCCTGAAAAATAATTCCAGTTTTTGTTAAATTCTTTAACATGTTCTAGACAGAGCATTCTATATTTTCTGCTATTATCCTTCTCAATTGGTGCCCTATATTCACCAATTTCATTACAATTATTCCAGTCACAAATATTTTTCATGATATAATAATTACTATATGGATATTAATGAATTAATTGCAATTATAAAAAAAAAATTATCAGATCAAATAAATATTCAAAATATAGAAATCGAAGATAAATCTTTCCTTCATAAAAATCACAAAGGTAATCAAGAGGGCAAATATCATTTAAAATTAAATATTGTTTCAGATGAGCTAAAAAATATGAATAGAATTGAAAGTAATAAAAAAATTTACAAAGTATTAGATAAAGAGCTAAAAGAAACTATCCACTCAATTCAAATTCAGCTATCTTAAGTAATCGTTAAAAAATTTTTTTATTCTTTCTTTTGAATATTCATTATTTATCTGTGGAGATCCAATTTTTTTCAACAATACTAAATTAATTTTTTGGGATTTATTTTTTTTATCCTTTGCCATGAAATATAATATTTTATTTAAATTTTTTTTTGTAAAAAATTTATTAACGGATATTGATAGATTTAATTTATTGACATGATTTAATATTAGATTGTAATCNNTTTTTTCAAGCATTTTTAAACTTAGGCTAAAACTNAACGCAGTTTTCATACCTAAAATTACTGCCTCACCATGATTTAANTTTTTACTGTAATTTAAACTCGCTTCATAAGCATGAGCAAATGTATGTCCAAAATTTAGAACTTTTCTTAAATGTTTTTCTTTCTCGTCTTTTTCAACTACACTCTTTTTAATTTTGCAGCTTTCATAAATCGCTTTTTCAATAAATGGAGAAGTCAGTTGAGTAATTTTACTTACATTTTTATTCAAAAATTTAAAAAAATTTTTATCTCTAATTAAAGAATGTTTTAAAATTTCACCATATCCACAAATTATCTCTCTTTTTGGAAGCGACTTAAGAAAATCAACATCTGATATAACTAAGTTTGGTTGATAAAAACTACCAATCAGGTTTTTTCCATAATTTGAATTTATACCAGTTTTGCCACCTATCGAAGAGTCTACTTGGGATAAAAGTGTTGTTGGTATATTTATAAATTTCATACCTCTTTTAAAGATACTAGATGCAAAACCACTTACATCACCTGTAATACCTCCGCCTATTGAAATTAAGCAGTCATCTCTAGAGAAGTTTTTATTTAATAAAATTTCTAGAATTTTATTTATAATACCAAAGCTTTTATTAGCCTCGCTGGCACTAAAAAAACATATATATATTTTCTTTTTTTTTAATGAGTTTTTTATTTTAGTGATAAATTTTTTTGGCACATTTTTATCAACTACGAGAAGACATTGATTAAATGTTAAAGAATTATTTTTAATTATTTTTGAAAAGTTAGTAATTAAATTTGATCCAATTATTATTGGATATTTTTGTGTTTTTGTTTCAATTTTTAATTTAATTGGTTTCATAAATTTCTTTAATTTTGCCTACGATTTCATTTTTTGTGAGATTATCACATTTGATTTCATATAACGCTTTAGAATAAATGTTAGTTCTTTTTTTGATTAAATCAATTAAATCGCTATCTGTAGCATTAATTGTCAAAGGTCTTTTTTTGCTATTTTTAATTCTTTCGATTAAAATTTTTTCATTCCAATTTAACCAAAATGAATAATGATTTTTTAAAACCTCATTTCTTATATTTTTGTTAGCAAAAGCACCCCCTCCTAGAGAGACTACAGTAGAATTAAGTTTTAATTTTTTAAGTGTAGTTTTTTCTTCAATTTTTCTAAAATATTCTTCTCCTTTAGTTTCAAATATTTTTCTAATTGTTGTATTTAAATTTTTCTCAATTTCTTTATCTATATCTACAAAATTTAATTTAAATTTTTTGGCAACCAAAGAGCCTATAGAACTCTTTCCAGAACCCATCATACCTAAAAAAACAAGATTTTTTTTTGATTTCATAAGTTTAAATATTGAAAAAACACAAATATGTCTTAATTTGAAATTAACTAAAGTTATATGCAATTCAACAAAAATACAAGTTCGAGCAAAAAAAGTATAATTGGACTAGTTGTTAAATCTATTTTTGGACTAGTAATAGTTCTTGGTGTTGTTTTCATTCTTAATTCAATTGATTTTCCTGCCCCTAAAAAGGAAATAGAAAAAATTATTCCAAATGAAAATTTTAAAATTGTTAAATAAAAAATTTTTTTTTATTTTTTTTATCTATCTAGTTTTTTTAAATCCTATTCATGCAGAAGACAATCCAATCGATATTTGGAATCTTGAAAAAAAAGAAAATGAAACTGTTGAAGAAACAGTTACCTCGNAAGGTGAAAATAATAACGATCAAATAAGTNTTTTTGATATGCAGTCAGATAAAAATACTGGCTCTATAGAATTAGATGAAAATTTAATATCAAAAGAAGTCAAAATCGTAGGATTATATGATCCTGAAGAACATGGTTTGACTATTGATATGTGGACGAATTCTGATGGTCAAAAGTTAAAAAGTTTGTTTGATAGTTTAGAGAAAATTAATCTTTCAAATGATGCTTTAGAAATTATGGAAGTCTCATTATTAACTAACGCTCATTATCCTAATCAAAATATTACTGAAAATGAATTTTTAAAATTTAAATCTGATTGGTTAATCAAAAATTCTAATTTAGAACTTATCGAAGAATTTTTGATTAATAATCAAATTGTAAGCTCTCATCCTGAATTAACAAGACATTTATTAGATAACTACTTATCAGACGCAGATCTAAAAAAAACTTGTGAATTTTTTACAAAAATTAAAGAACCAGTTGAGGATGAATATTTATCAAAATTAAATTTATATTGTTTAGTAAATTATGGAAAAAATGAAGAAGCACAATTAATTTTAGATCTTAAAAAAGAGTTAGGTTTTCAAGATGAATATTTTGAGAATAAAATGAATTACCTATTTGGTTATATTGAGGAGGCATCCAAAGAAATCTCNGAAGGTTCAGTATTCGAGTTTCATTTAGCACATAGGACAAATCCAGATTTTTCATTTGAACCAAATGAAAATACACCACAATTAATTTGGAAATATCTTTCAAATTCAAATTTATTACCGGACCTAAGTAATGTTGATATTAATGATCAAAACAAAATCTTAATTATTGAAAAAGCTGCAAATTATAAAATATTTTCAGAAAAAGACTTGTTTGAATATTATAAAAAATTTCAATTTAATATTGATCAATTGTTAAGNGCAACTGATACTTATAAGTTGCTATCTCCAGTAGAAGCAAGAGCATTAATTTATCAAAGAGCACTTTTAACAAGTGAACCAGAATTAAAATTGAAATTTTTACANTTGTTGAAGCAGCTATTTGAGGACAATAAAATTGGNTTAGCTTTTGATATAGAGCTCAATAATTTCTTGAATGAAATTGAAGTAGATAATGTTCCTTCAGATTATTTAAGTTTCTACAATAACTATTCAAAAAATCAGAATTCAGAGTTCAAAAAAATTAAGTACAATAATAATATTTTACATCAATCTAAGTGGGTAAATTATTTTAGAGGAGATTATTCAAAATCTGAAATACAAGAAGATTTAAAAAAATTTCTAGATAGAATAATTTTTAGTAATGAAACCTTGTCTACTAAAGATATAATTTTTATAGAAAGTCTCAAATCAGATGGAGTAGAAATACCAAGTGAGTATGACAGTTTGTATTCNNAAAAACCCTATGAACTAGATGAAAATTTAGTGGAGTTGATAAATGCAAATGAAGTTGGAACAGTTTTATTATCTTTAATTGAGATTATAGGTAATGACAAAATAGAAAATATTGATGAAAAAAGACTTTATTTTATTTCGAATACACTCAATCAAATAAATGCTGATTTAATAAGAAATAGGATATTGCTAAAAGTTCTTCCTTTAAAAGTATAAAAATTATAATAACATACAAATTTTATGGCTATTAGAACGATTATTACAGAACCTAATAAATTACTTCGACAAGTTTCAAAACCAGTGGAAGCTGTAGGAAGTGAAGAGCAAAAATTAATGAATGATATGCTCGATACAATGTATGATGCTAATGGTATTGGTCTTGCGGCAATTCAGATTGGTGTACCAAAAAGAATTATAGTGATGGATATAAGCAAGGATGAAAATAAAAAAGAGCCTAGATACTTTGTAAATCCAGTTATAAAAAATAAAGATCCACTCAAGGCAACCTACGAAGAAGGGTGTTTATCAGTACCAAACCAATTTGCTGAAATTGATCGACCAAGCAAATGTGAAGTAGAGTATTTAGATTACAACGGAAAGAAACAACTACTAAAGGCAGATGGATTGCTTGCAACATGCATTCAGCATGAAATGGATCATTTGGAAGGGATATTGTTTATCGATTATCTTTCAAAACTAAAAAAATCAATGATCATAAAGAAACTTTCAAAATTAAAATCCAACACAGCCGAAGTTTAAAAAATGTCAAAAAAGTTAGTTTTTATGGGTACGCCCATGTTCGCTGTACCAATTTTAAAATCTTTATATCAAAATGGATATAATATTTCCTGTGTATATACACAGCCACCTCAAAAATCAAAAAGAGGACAAAAAATTAATAAGTCTCCAATACAAGGTATTTCAGAAACTTTAAATTTAGAATACAGAACACCACCAATTTTAAATAATGAAGAGGAATATAATTTTCTAAATTCTTTAGATGCCGATTTAGCAATAGTTGTTGCTTACGGACAAATCATACCTAAAAAATTTCTAAGCTTAACTAAAACAGGTTTTATNAATATACACGCATCTTTACTGCCNAAATGGAGGGGTGCCGCACCAATTCAAAGATCTATNATGAATTTAGATCAGGAAACTGGAATAAGTATAATGAGAATTGCTGAAAAATTAGATACAGGGCCAGTTTGTAATAATTATAAAATTCAACTTAATGAAAATTTGAACGCGTTAGAAATTAGTGAAAAACTTTCAAATTTAGCAGCAGAAAAAATTTTAGATAATGTTGATGATATTTTAGAGGATAAAGCAAATTTTGTTGAGCAAGATCATTTGAATGCCACGTACGCNTCTAAAATTCAAAAAACTGAAGGTCAAATTAATTGGGATGAAAATGCTGAAAAAATTATTGGTAAGATAAACGGTTTATATCCATCACCAGGAGCATTTTTTAATTTTAATGGAGAAAGATATAAAATTTTAAAAGCTCAAATTGGAAGAGCTCAAGGAAATCCAGGGTCAGTATTGAGTGATAATCTTGAAATCGCTTGTGGTAATAATCAATCGATAATTGTGAAGGAAATTCAGAGACAGGGGAAAAGACCTCAAAATATTGGTGAATTTATACTAGGTTCGCAGATAAAAAAAGGCTCAAAGATATAAATGTTTAGATATCAGCTTTTGATTGAATATTTGGGGACAAATTATAAAGGTTGGCAAATTCAAAAAAAAAATAAAACTATCCAAGGAATACTTCAAGACAAAATTAGAAAATTATTAAAAGAAAATATTACTATAGTTGGATCGGGTAGAACAGATGCTGGTGTTCATGCCATAGAGCAGTCCGCACATTTTGATTTAAAAAAAAAATTATTAAACTTAGATAAATTCATTAACTCAATTAATCACTTTTTGAAAAATGAAAATATTGCAATTCTTAAAATAAAAAAAAGGAATAGTAATTTTCATTCAAGATTTTCTGCAAAAAAGAGAATTTATAAATATATTATTTTAAATAGAACAAGTTCACCGGTGATTGAAAAAAACCAAGTTTGGCATGTAAGAAAAAAATTAGATTTAGATTTAATGAAATTGGGTGCAAAAAAATTAGTTGGTACTAAAGATTTCTCAACATTTAGAGCGTCAAGTTGTAATGCAAAAAGTCCAGTTAGAACAATGGATTTTGTAAAATTAAAATCTTCAAATGATAAAATAGAAATTCAATTTAAATCTCAATCTTTTCTTCAACAGCAAGTGAGATCAATGGTTGGTTGTTTGAAATATTTAGGTGAAAAGAAATGGGATTTAAAAAATTTTGATAAAGCTTTAAAATCTAAAAAAAGATCAATGTGTGCTCCTCCAGCACCACCTACTGGCTTATTTTTATCTAGAATTTTTTATTAGATTTTTTTTATTACTCATAGCAAATTTTTTATTTATCCGCCATCTAGACTCTGCTCTTACAATATACCCACAACAATTTTTTGAATCACACTTACATGGAAATTGTTTGTAATTTTCGTCATAACCAAAACCATAATCACAGGTAAATTCTTCACCTTTTTTAATATCTCTTATTGCTTTAACCCAAATTTTAAGACCTTTGCCATCATAATCACAATTATTGTCGCAAGAATGATTAATTAATCCTGCAGTATTCCATGAAAAATCTCCATCGAGGTCGTATTTTTTATTGATAGTAAATAAATAGATTGGTTTACTATTGTCATACTTATCAGATTCTTCTGTTTGTTTTTTTGTAATTAGTTTACCAACGTAATCAATTATTTTGGTACCTTCTTTGATATCTCTAGTAGCATAAAGTCCTCTACCTCTTTTATCGATATCAGATTTTTTAATTTTATATAATTTCATAAAGATTTTTTTATTTAGAGTTTTCCTAGGATTTATCAATTAAATTCTAAAAGAGCATCAACATGTCTTTGAGTACTATCTTGTAGTGCTTTTAAATCATATCCACCTTCTAGTATAGACACTACATTACCTTTACAAAATGATTTTGAAATTTCTAAAGTTCTTTTTGTAATTGTATAATAATCTTCCGCATTAAGTTTTAATTGTGCTAATGGATCATCAATATGAGCATCAAAACCTGCAGAAAACAGTAGAAATTCTGGTTTAAATTCTTTTAATTTCTTTAATACCAGTTCATAAGCATTTAAATATTCTGTAGCACTGGTTCCTGCTTCTAGTGGAATATTTAAAATATTATTAAATTTCCCAATCTCTTTTTCTGATCCTGAACCTGGATAATATGGAAATTGATGTGTAGAAATATATAAAACTTTTTCATTATTGAAAAAAATATCTTGAGTTCCGTTACCGTGATGGACATCAAAATCAATTATAGCTATTTTTTTATAACCATATTTTTCAATTAAATAATTAGCTCCAACTGCAACATTGTTATAAATACAAAAGCCCATTGCTTTTTCTTTTTCTGCGTGATGACCTGGGGGTCTTACTGCACAAAAAGCATTTTTAAATTCTTTTTCTTCCACACCATCAATCGCTGCTATAATTGATCCAACAGCGTCCATTGTTGCCTCTTTGCTACCAGGGGAAACAACAGTATCTCCATCTAAAAAATTAAAACCATTTTGAGGGTATGATCGATCGACATGATCAATATATTCAGAGGAATGAGTTTTTATTAATAATGATTTTTCAAATTTTGATGGCTTTTTCCAAATTAAATTTTTGTTATCTAATTTTTTAAAGTTATCAATAACAGCCGTAACTCTATCTATTTTTTCAGGATGTCCATCTCCTGTATTGTGATTTTTGTATGTATCTGAAGTAATTAAAGCTGTTTTCACTTAAAATAATTCTTTAATATATTTGAATAAATTAAAGTTAATTTTTTTAAATCATTTAAAGAAACTGCTTCATCTACTTTATGCATTGTTTTTCCAACCAAACCAAATTCTAAACAAGGTGCAATCTTTCTAATAAATCTTGCGTCAGAGGTGCCTCCTGTTGTTGAGAGTTCAGGTTTAATCTTAGTGATCTTTTTAATTACATCTTGGATCATATATGTAGTCTGATTTGGTTTAGTTAAAAAAGCTTCACCAGATACACTATATTCAATTTTGTAATTTGATTTATTTTTATGACAGATTTTCTTTAAAATTTTATTTATTTTTGTTTTAATAGAATTTGATGAATGTTTGTTATTGAACCTAATATTAAAAGTTGCATTAGCCAAACCCGGGATTACGTTGTCAGCTGTATTATCAATATTTATTTTTGTAACCTCTAGGTTTGTTGGTTGAAAGTTTTTTGTTCCTTTATCAAATTTAATTTCTTTTAATTCTTTTAATATTTGAACAAGAGCAGTTGATGGATTGTTAGCTCTATGAGGATAAGCAACATGACCCTGAATACCTATAANNGAAAGTCTNCCANTCATACTTCCNCTTCGACCAATTTTNATCATTTCTCCCAATTTNTTTGGATTAGTTGGTTCTCCAACNAAACAAAAATCAATTTTCTCTTTTCTTTTTTTTAAGTATTCGACAACTTTTTTTGTACCGTTAATAGCAACTCCTTCTTCATCACCAGTAATTAGTAAGCTTATAGAGCCATTAAATTTTTTGTTATTTTTAANAAAAATACTAATGGCAGAAACAAAGGCTGCAATAGAGCTTTTCATGTCATTTGCTCCTCGTCCAATTAAATGTCCTTTTTTAATTGAGGGTCTAAAAGGATTTACAGTCCAATCTCGTAAATTCCCAGCAGGCACAACATCTAAGTGACCAGCGTAACAAAAATTTGGACCTTTAGACCCAAGTCTTGCATAAAGATTTTTAACTGGTTTAGTGTTTTTTTCTTTAAATTCTAATATTTTAGTTTTGAAACCTANTTTTTTTAATTTTTTTTCTAAAAATTTCATTACTCCAGCGTCTATTGGGGTTACAGATGGGTAACGAATTAGCTCTTTCGCTAATTGTAATTCATTAAAGGTTTGCATTTTAATCTCTTAAAAGATCGTTTACTGATGTTTTGGATCTTGTTTTTTCATCTACTTGTTTGATGATTACTGCACAGTATAATGAGGGCGCAGCAGGATTATTTTTGTCTGGTAATGATCCAGGAACAACTACTGAGTAAGGAGGTATTTTACCATGAGTTACTTCACCAGTTTTTCTATTAACGATTTTAGTTGATTGGCCAATATACATACCCATACTTAACACTGAACCTTCACCAACTATTACACCTTCCACAACTTCTGACATAGCACCTACAAAAACATTATCTTCAATAATAGTCGGAAGTGCTTGTGCTGGTTCTAAAACTCCGCCAATACCAGTTCCAGCTGAAATATGACAATTTTTTCCAATCTGACAGCAACTACCTGCACGACTAAAAGTATCCATCATTGTTCCTTCATCTATGTAAGCGCCAATATTTACATAACTCGGCATTAGAACNACATTTTTAGCAACATATGACCCTTTTCTCATTGCAGTATTTGGTACCATTCTAAAACCTGCTTTTTCAAAATCAGCGTTTGACCATCCAGCTGTTTTTCCTTTTAACAAATGAGCTTTATCTCTCCAAGCTGAATAGGGGCCATCTAAAGTTTCCATACCATGGATTCTAAAACTTAGCATAATTGCTTTTTTTANGTGTTGATGAGTTACCCATTCACCATCAATTTTTTCAGCAACTCTAGATTTACCACTATCTAGATCTTCTATTACTTGATTAATAGTATCTTTTAATTTTTGATCTGAATTTTGATTAACTTGATCTTTGTTTTCCCAAGCTTCATTTATAATATTTTCTATACTCATAATTTATTGGTTTTTTAATAACCTTATTTCTTTTAAAAATAAAGTAAGATTTTCAATTTTATAATCAATATATTCTTTATCAGATTCTTTTTTACCCCATTCCTCATCATTAATTAACCAAGCAGTAATTGTTCCTCGATCTTTACCTATCGATAAGTTTTTTGCTATATCTTCAATGTACAAAGTTTCTTTTGGATCAATTTTGAATTTTTCTATCATTAAATCGAAAGCTTTAGCTTCTGGTTTTGGATGATATTCTGCATCTACAATATCAAATATACCTTCAAATTGGTCATCAATTCCTAGGGTTGTAGTGATATGTTTTACATGATTTTGACTGCCGTTAGTAAAAACAAATTTTCTTAAATTTATATTCTCTAACTCATATCTTAATGCTGTATCTTTTTCTAAAAAAGATAAATCAATATNATGAACAAAATCTAAAAATTCTTTAGNATCAATTTCATGATGNATCATNAGACCATTTAAGCTTGTGTTNTATTTNTGNAAGTAATTTGTCTGAAGTTNTTTGGCTTTTTTTAAATCTACATTAAGTTTACTTGANATATATTCAGTCATTTTTCGNCTNACTTGNCCAAATACTGCCTCTAGGTCACTATAAAGTACACCNTCACAATCAAATAGAATATTTTTAATATGGCTTAAATTTTTCATTGTCTAATTAAAGTTCCAGATCCCTCATCTGATAAAAGTTCAAANAGAANAGAATGATTTTTTCTTCCATCTATTATAACAACTCCTTTTACNCCNTTNCTAGCAACATCTAAGCAATTATTTATTTTTGGNATCATGCCNCCAGTAATTGTTTCATTATCGATTAAGTNTTTTATAGAATCTGAATTAATTTCTGGAATTAGATTTTTATTNTTATCCAAAACACCTTCTACGTCACTTAATATAATTAACCTTCTTGCGTTAATTTTTTTAGCAATANAGCCNGCNGCAGTNTCTGCATTNACGTTATAAGTTTGATNATTTTTATCCAAACCTAAAGGNGCAATAATAGGGACTTTTTTNTCTGCTATAATTTTATCNATTNTTGATTGATCTACATTTATAGGAGAGCCNACAAAACCAAGCNCTTCATTTTCTTGGATAACTGTTAAAATATTATTTTCCTTGGAATTAATACTCTGACNTTTACAATTTTNTTGATCTAGAGCATTTATAATTTCNTTATTAAAATCAATTAATACTTCTTCTACAATTTTAATAGTTTCTTTGTCAGTTACCCTTAATCCTTTTATAAATTTACTTTCTANACCTATATCATTAAGTTTATTGCTTATTCTTNTTCCACCNCCATGAACAATTATCGGANTAAATCCTAGTTTATTTAGTGTTGAAATATCTTGAATAAAAATATCGAAAAGATTTTGATCAATTAAAACACTACCACCACATTTAATAACAATATATTCATCGTTATATTTTTCTAAATATTTTTTTACTTCCTCAGTTGAAGGACCATCTAACGGTAGAATTGTTTTTAATTCTTCTTCTTTAATATCCAACATTAAGTTGTTGTTTTAACAGTGGTTCGT
>FUFK010079307.1_pt1 | contig 18657 bp, 18 predicted proteins | sample 1021851 | NCBI WGS metagenome assembly FUFK01 (sample SAMEA51879418, study PRJEB19060) | metagenome
ATTCGGTATCGCAAACAAGTCAGGCTGATGATTTGACAACTATGCCAGACGATGACTTTGCTAACGCAGCATCAGCCCGTTCACTGGGTGCTGTTGCAAAGTGTTCGATTACAATCACAAACCAAACTGCTGACTCCGGTAGCAACTTTGCTCCAGATATCCAAGGCACCAACGGGTATGTCATCAAGCACAACTTGAATACTCAATCCATTTATGTGATCGCTATCAAAGACCCAAGTGGTACTCCGATTCCGATTTTCTGTAAGTACCAGCCGATTGATGCAGACAGTGTACGTGTAACAGTTGGAGTAACGGCAGACAATGAGGTGTACGATATCATTGTAATCGGATAAAGCATATATTTGTAGGAGTACCAAAAATCTATAGCATGTTACTGAAAGATTGCATCGGGGCATACCAAGCCTTCCAACAGCTCAGCGCACACAACCTTCCACTCAAAAGCAGCTGGATGATTGCGCAAAACATTAACAAGCTCCAGCCGCTTGTAGAAACATTCGAGGAGACTCGACAGAAGTACGTCGAAAACTTACGAGCAAAGGCTACGTTAGATGCCGACGGACAACCAGAAGTCAGTGATGACCTGGCAAGCGAGTTCCGCACTAATGTGGAAACTCTCCTGAACGAGGATCAAAAGGTCCGGCTCAAGAAGGTCACACTCATTGACGACGGTACACTGTCTATTGAGCCGAATGTCCTGCTTGCAGCCATGGACTACCTAATCCTCAAGGAAGATGGCAATAAAGCTGGCTGATGTAATTGANCGTTCNAATACNGNCTANCCNGTNCTNNANGCTCANGANAAGANTNTCGTGGGCTTTTACAATGGTGCTTCAAGTACAGCACAACCACTGAAGCTGTATTACAACGGACTAGTCAAAACAAGCGTAACAGAAGACGGCGCAGCTAATACGCCTATTCAAATTACGAGTAGCTATGTAGCTGGCAGTCCGTCTGCAGGGCAAGTTGCTGCAGATACAGCGGATTCTTTACTTGGTGCGCCTGGTGGTATTGTTACAATGCTTGATGAGAAGCTGAAGTCAAGCGCTGGAGGCTTCCCATCTCCAAACTACTCTGCTGCCTACCTTACACAGGTAGTACCTGCAGGCTCACAATCAGATGTCAACAGACATGTTGTTGAGCGGTACAGCGAACTCTGCCAGCAGTTTGACCGGTATGTCACTGTAACAGGGGCACAGGCTGTTGCTCTAGGAGAAGAGGCCGGCGAAGATTTTTTATTTGCTGGGTTCAGCACTAAGCAAAACCGTATGCGCGCCATTACTATGGCAGAGCTGATTGCGGGGATTGGCTCACAGCTTACTTCTGATTTAATCAGTAGTGGTGTGATTACAGAGACTCAAGGCACAGGAAGTGGTGGAATTGGAGATATTAATGGTGATGGCTCTGTTTCCTCAGCAGATCTTCTTCAGTTCCTTACAAACTTTGGTTTGCAAGACACCGGTTTTGCAACTGACTACANAACACTGTTTGGCACGCAGTCTGTTGATGGGATTTCTATAGGAGTAGCTCCTGACCCGAATAGTCCATTTGCTGAGTCAGACTTGACGAACTGGAACTATGGAAGCTCAGTCACCACAGATGGAGAGGCCTATGGCTTTACAAGTGTTTCTTTTCCTACAAGTGCTGCCAACTTTGTGCGCTTCAACACCATGAATTTAGGAGCAGGTAATGCTCTTTTGACGTCTCATTGGAATCAGCGCCATTTAGTTATTGAGCTATCAGCAACGGTTACGTTTAGTGCTCCTGATGCAATTTATGCAGTGTGTCATGTAATACTGACTGGCGCTGGCGGTAGCGCTACTACTGAAGAGGTGATGGTTGTGGCAGCAGGCACTGACCTGAACTTTAACCAAAACCAAAATGGCTTGTACACCAGCTCTTACTATGATGATATAACAGGGGGTGTTCCGGTAGGCGTTCCTGTGTCATGGGACGTTAACTGGGACTTTAAGCCAGANGGATTCACAGAGCGTTACCCGGTAGCTACGAATTATGCGAACCACGACAGTGATTTAGAAGAAGGCTTCCTGATGAATCATACCCTAAGCTCCGGATTCAACATCAAAAATGTAGAGGTACGTATTCACTTTGCTGGAACGAATGGAGCAGCAAGTGTAGATATTGAACAAGTCCGTCACCGAATCATTGCACTGTAATGGAGAATATCAAGGTATATGTTGAAAGCGGCCAGGTATTCATTCTCAGTGGATCATCTGCCATTACTGGCTTAAACACGTCACTGAGCACAGCGCCTCAGCCAGTCAAGTTCCCCGCAAANGGAGAGCTTACGGCATCTGTTGTCAACACGAACAANATCAAGGTAGTTACNTCTACCGGTCAGATTGTNTTAAACAANGTACCGTTCGGCAACCTGAAAGAGAAGAACGGNACTACGGCTATTGGGGCCTCTGCCACTGCTGTACGAGATAATCTGAATAGTACGCACATATTTGGTTCTGCAACTCTAGAGACCAAGCTTGGTGTTGAAACAGCAAAGATTACTGCACTGGAGAATGCTACGAAGACAGCAACTAACGATCGTGGCATTTATATCAATGACGCCAAAGGAACAACCCAAGGCCACCTGCAGCTGACCGATACGATTGCAAACCTTCAAGCAGGTGCTACGACAGCTTGGAACTTAACAGACATTTCGACTGGTCAAGGTTCTATCATTGCCAAGGTGCGGGCCGGATCGAACGGTAACCAAACATCGGTTACTGCAATGACTATTGCGGGCGATAGCTCACTGAACAATACTCTGACTACGTTCCATGAGCCAGTCACATTTGGTTCTAGTGTGGCCGGTATAGATTTGGCGGACTTAGACAATGTCCACTTAGGCAGTCCCTCTGACGGTGATGTACTGACTTGGGATAATACCAACAGCTACTGGAAACCAGTTGCGCCAGGAAGTCTTAGTCTGACAGCCCTCCTGACTGATGTCTTCAGTGCACAAGGGTTGGGGCTGTCTGCCGTTGATGCAGGGGCTGATAAGTTCGTCATGTGGGACGATAGCGAAGGCAAGCTCACCTATTTTACTCCAGGTTCTGCTTTCAGTATTCAAGGCACCAGTATTAATGTTCGGAACCTCTCGAATTCCAACATGACCATATCCAGTGGTACAAGGTCAGTGAACTTGTCAAGTAGTGGTGCTACGTTCAGAGTCATGACTGGTCAGGGTACTCCATTTTCAATTGAGAATGATGGGGGCAACGCAGGCATTATTAGGTTTAATGGTGACGTGCGTTTTGATAGCGGATCGTTGTCTGGGGGTATCTTGAAGTTAGAAGAGAATCCACAAGGCGGCTCAAACTTTGTGGCACTGCAAGCGCCTTCAAGTCTGAGCGGCGATTTAACTTTCAAGCTGCCGGCTACAGACGGTAGTAGTGGGCAGTTCTTGAAGACTGATGGTTCTGGTAACCTGTCATTTGCAAGTGCTGGTGGTGGTAGTAGTACAAGTTTCAAGCAAGTGTACCCCCAGAGCTTTATTGACGATATCGGTACAACAAAGCACTACCTGCCGTTCAAGGATATCAACGAGCAGACAACAATCTATCAAGAAGAGGCAGCAGTTATTATGCCTTACGACGGTAAGATTGTATCAGTCTCCATTCGCATGAGTGCGCTTACCGGCAATGGCAACTTCACGGTTGGTATCCATACATTTGGAACTGGAACAGGCCAGTTTACTACAGCTAATTGGACTGAGGAGGAGACAGAAACTATGGCGTTTACCTCAACAGACGACTACCACACGTTCCACTTCGTGTTTGACAACGCTCAGCATTTTGAGGCCGGGGATCTGTGCAGCATTAGCTTTCAGGCATCCGCAGACCCGGGCAGCTTTTCTTACTGGTATGTGTCTTCAGTGGTCGAATTTGACACTACATCAGACCTCGGCTCATCGTCTACAGAACACGAGTCAAATCCATAAATCATAAATCATGAAGAAACCAGATCATATGACGCTGGAGCTGTACCGCATGAGTACAGGACAGGACAGCACACTAGGAACTTTGTTTCTAAGTACAGGCAAAGACAAAAGAAAGTATCTTTGCTTTACTTTAGAAGATGAGTATCGTGAGGAAAAGGTGATGGCAGAAACGCGTATCCCTGCTGGCGAATACGAAATCAAGCTACGAGACTTTGGTGGTTACCACCAGAAGTACAGCAAACGTTTCAAGGACATCCACAAAGGAATGTTGTGGCTCCAAGACGTACCAAACTTTAAGTACATCCTAATCCACTGTGGCAACACGGATGAGGATACAGCTGGTTGCTTGCTTACCGGTTATGGGCCGAAGCGAGTGAACGGAGGAGAATTCGAATTATACAATAGCACCCAGGCGTATTTTGATGTGTACCCGCCTGTAGCAAACCATCTCGCAGATGGAGGTACCGTAACCATTGAAATCAAAGACTTCGATGAAATTCCAGAACGGTTGGGGTAACCCCAATAAGCACGGAGATAAGTTTATCTTCAAGTTCCGGTTGGGCACTGTTACTGTGTTCGACTTCATTATTGACCTGAGTTCGAAGCTGTACTCGTTTACATTCTTCAACTTCACATTTAAGTTCTAATGGACAAACTCCGCGACACCAAGCTCGGGTCGTGGCTAAAAGACAAAGCGCCCAAGATTTTTGAAACAGTAGCCGATGCATTACCAGATGCCGGACTCTTGGGAGTAGTAAAGAACCTCGTTGATGCAGATGATAGCCTAACACACGAGCAAAAATTAGAGTTCGAACGCCTTGAGCAACAAGAGCGCATTGCGTTGGAAGAAAACATTACCAAGCGCTGGACCGCAGATGTCGGTTCCAAGAGCTGGTTGTCTCGTAATGTTAGGCCTCTTATCGTCCTGTCATTGACTGGTATGTTTTTGGTCTTCATTCTTATTGATACGCTTGCCCCCTATGAGGTGCGTGATGCGTGGATNAAGATGTATGAGACCATTCTCATGACGACTATTGGCGGATACTTTGTTGTCCGGTCGGTAGACAAAAACCAGTTACCATGGCAACGCTAAACGAGATTGTATACAACATTGCATTGCAGGTGGACAAGGGGGACGATGCGGTCCTCCTNGANCGCCTTAAGTTCATGGTAGGTTACTACCGTGCCCAGTTCATTCGCCAAGACCAGAAGCGCAACCACAGTCTGCCCAGTCAGTTTGTGCAAAAGCTAGACTGTTTGGCTATGGAGGCATCAAGTGCTATTGAGTGCTGCACAACCGAGGATATCGGTTGCACGGTGTGGCGCACTAAGAAAACTATCCCCAGGCCGGTTCGCATTTATGATGGCAGCGAGTTTGGCTACGTTGGGACTGTAGATGCTAAAGAGCCGTATCAACGTACTACGGGAGTGCAAGCAGAGTATGCTAGCCATAACAAGTATACATCTAAGCGGCCGCAGTATATCTACGCCAACGATCGCATCTATGTGCTCAATGCACGGCCGGCTAAGATTCTGGTCAAAGGCATTTTTGAGCAGCCCCAAGACTTAGCAGGATATACCTGCTGTGACAATACTCCGGTGTTTTCGGAGGACAAACAGTATCCCATTTCAATGGACATGGTGCAGCGTATTACGCAAAGCATTCTTGGCAGCGAAATGCAATTAGAAAACAGGCAGAATGACAGCGACGAAGTACAGCTCAGCGAGTAAGTTTAGTACCAAGGACTCATACAAGTGGTTTAAGAAACAGAACCCAGATACGAGTATTACCTATTCGTTGTACAAGCATATCATAAGCCGGTTCAATAAAAGGGTAAGCGAAGAAATCTTGGAAGGCCAGGTCTTCAATATGGGACAGCGGTTAGGTACTATAAGAATTAAGAAGATACCTCGTACCTTTAACAAGCCGACTATTGATTGGGGAGAAACCAACCGGCTAAAGAAGCAGGGCATAAAGCAGCTTGTCTACTATACCGATGACTACTACTATCGGTGGAACTGGGACAAGCACAGATGTCTAGTAAAGAATAAGAGCGTGTACACTTTTGCTCCTACTGCAGGTCAGCGGGGCAATCGCAAGAAGCTCGTAGAAAAACTTAAGACAGATGAATTTGCACATTTGAACTACAAACAATGAATTACAAAACCGTCTCATCAAAAGCTGTGATTGCGAAAGTATTTCGTGATCTCAAGCCAACCACAGATACGTGGGTTGCTGATGCTGTAGAGTGGATTGGTGAGGCGTTGGAGTTCATTGGTTACCACACAGGGTTGGAAAAGAAGGCGATGGAGCTGACAATCAAAGACCATCGTTCTTTATTACCCTGCGAGTTGGTAGACATTATCCAGGTTGAGTATAACGGCAGCCATCTTGTGTATGGCACGGACACGACCGGTTACGACTTGCCCAATGCGAAACGCACTACCAATCCCCAGCCCTATACTCCTTCAGAGGTTACAACGTCTGCAGTGTTCCAGACNGTAGCCAACGAGCACCCTATGGGTAATGATACGTACAAGCAGCAGAAGACTATCAAGGCTTCTAGCTATGGCGGTGGCGACTACTATGTCATCAACCCCGACTATATCCAGACCTCTTTTGAAGAGGGTACAGTGAAGGTTCACTTTACTGCATACCCCATGTGTGATGATGGGTACCCGAAAGTGCCCGATAATATTTACTACAAACAAGCGCTGGAATGGTACATCATAAGGCAGATGATAATGGGAGGGTACACGCACCCGTTCATCAATTGGGCAGTGGCAGATCAGAAGTGGGGGCATTACTGTGTGGCTGCACAGAACGATGCAGCATACCCGAGCATCGACAAGATGGAGAGCTTCAAAAACATGTGGGTGCGCATGATTCCAAACATGAATGCCCACTGCGATTTCTTTATTGGGAATAACACACAAGAACGTCTGCAGCGATGAAGCCGATCAAGGGCATGAACTTAGATGTGTCCCCGGATTCGCAACCGCAGGGCACATACAGAATGGCTAGGAACTGGGTGTATGACGCCGAGTTTGATGGCCTNAGTCAAGCGCCGGGGCATAAAGATTTAGCCAAGGTTATTGGAGCTGCACCTTTTACGGATACAGGCAATACCGGTGTACACACTGTAGGCTACCACGTCTTTGATAATGGCGATATGGTGCTGTTGCAGGTGGCACGTGCAAATAGCCAGTTGTACGATGCAATCCGCCTCTACCGTGCAGCTACTAATGATTACGTCAGCATCATTGAAAGTGCGAACTTAGGGTTGACTTACGAACGCGACTACCACTTGGTCAGCTTTCGCAACACAGATGATGAACGTATTGTCATCATCACAGACCAAGTAAGCAAGCCTCTTGTATTCAACATTGATGCAGCCAGCCAACCGGCTTTTGACTTGCATTACCTATTTCCTACAAGGGCATACCCACAGATTGAAATGGACTCACAGGTTAGTGGCTCCCTTCAAAGAGGTACTTATTTCTTTTCTGTACAATACGAATTGCAGGATGGTACGCGAACTGATTTCGGTCCCGTAGCTGGTCCATTCCGGGTTACAGAAAATCTTACCGGTATAGTTCTTGACCTGTCATCTGTGGATACGAATTATACCAAACTACGAGTTGGTATGATTGGTCTTACCAACAACTCTATTATTACACGAGTTGTTGCAGAAAGAGCCGCAGACAGTGCCTCGCTTGAAATTTACGTAGAAGGTAGCGCTTTGGAAGAAGCACTCTTAGAAGAGCTAGCTATACTTCCTACTACGTACACTTCGGCAGATGCCATAGAGTTTTACGACAACCGTCTCTATCTAGGCAACGTTACGAGTGCAACAGAGGATACAGCTACGTTTCAGGGATATGCTAACCAGATCCAACCTATCTGGGAGATTAAGAAAGGTCAAACCAGTTTTGCTGGTACAAATGTTCTTGATGACCCACAGCGTCATGCGTTTATGCCAGACGAGGTATATGCTTTCTATGTAGCATGGGTTCGTGATGACGGTACCTACACACAAGCATATCATATCCCAGGTCGTGCACCGCGAAACCATACAGTTCCTGTACTACAGGGAGCTTCTGGATTAGGTGCAGATACAACAAGAACTGTCTTTGAAACGGCTACGATGAGTGCCCTTATTGCAGCCACAGGTTCAGGCCTTGCGAATGAAGGTAATGTTCTTGGATACTTGCGCAATGACCGCAACATCTTTGACGCAAATGAGTCCGGCTACAATAGCCTTAAGTACTTCCACACACGCTGTACTGCTAAGCCTTTCCAAAATACAGCATCTGTGCATCATGGGGAGATGGGTTACTGGCAAAATGATGACGAGTTGTATCCGACTGGATTCCCTGCCGGTGTAACCTATACGTGGGATCAAGGTGGCACATCGGTGTCAAGCACTGCTGCTGCAACTCTTGCCGGTAATGCGGTACGACATCATAGGTTCCCTTCGATAGGGTGGTGTATCCAAAACGTTCCAGACTTCAATTTTGATGCGAGAAACGACCACACCTTTGATGTGCGGTTTGACTTTGTTACAATGCCTGCTGGCATGAAGGGCGCAGTCTTTTATCATGCTAAAAGAACCAACTCCAACAACTTGGTTTTGACTCACACCCCAATACACTTTGGTGCAGCCAATACTTGGAGTTTATCTGGTGAGGGCGGGTCTGCTTACAGGGGGTATAGCACGCAGGCAGTGATTAACGCGCGTAATGCAAATCACCCATTCTATAGATCCTCGGGACTAAGTCTTCAAGGCTATGCTTTAGGTAGCGCGCAAATTTATGAGGACGTACGTGATGCAGCCGGTGACCCTCGTGAAATCGATGGCACAGAATATGAGGCGGCGGACTTTCACGATGATGAGAATAACCAGACCTCCACATATTCCAATGAAGCAAATGATCGCTTTGGCGTTCACTATAGCAAAGCAGTGAGTCATGCTCAAGATATTTTAGGAGTCAGACCGCAGTTGCCGCGACACATGTACACTCGCTTTGAATACATGCTTATTCAAGAAGAGACGTATCCTAACAGCATAGAGGGTAGTACATCTGGTGTGGGTAACACGCGTTCGTTAATCATGTCTATTGCAGACAATACGTCAAATAATTTCTTTGCTACGGTTGACAATCCTACGTCTAATGCAGGAGTCAACGAGTCGCGCAAGGCATTGTTTGACCTCACCGGACTTACAACTGGTATCAATCAGCCGTTTGAGCAGTCTGCTATTCTTCCGTGCCGGAATCAACGCTATATGCCAGCAGGTGTAGTAGATGATGAGGTCAAGTTCGACAATCGTAAAGCTCCGGAATGCCTGTATTGGGATTACAAGAACATTGCTAATACAGATACCCCCTATTCGAATGCGCAGTACTACCACGATGCTGGAGATCGGATGTGGTATAGCGTATTGAACAACCCGAATACCTACTCAGATACAACTACCGGCGATACGGACAACGCTAGCTGGACTACCTCCTACTTTGTCAGTGGCAGCCTTCTTACGGATAGTCAGAGAAACTTTCACGGTTGGCATCCGCAGATTTTTCATACGCGTGCTCGTATAGGGGCTGTGCAACGCTTGCCGTTTGTGAACGTGAATGCTATGCGCTTTTCATGTTACCCCGGATTTGATCAGCAGGATCTAGTTGCGTGCACCAACTTTATTCNGGCAGCAGCAACAATCCAAGCGCCAAATATTGGCGGGAATACTCAGACAACTAAAACAGTTAATCGTTCAAAGACTCATGGCGATGTGGTGTTCAGCAAAACGCAGTACCGAGTAACGGCTGCTCTAGGCTACACTATTGGATTTAATAGCACCGATGAAAACACCTCAGCCAACTCGGGAAGTCCCGGTAACAACTCCAATGTAAATAGTTACATCTATCAAGACTTGCCAGATGACGGTACTCGTAATGATACGCGTGGTATTGTTGTGGCGTTGATGAAGGTGCCTACCATTGGTCCTATCGATTCTCTAATCCATAACCTAGATAAAGACCAGCACAAAGAGGAGAACTTTGCCAGCTTGTTAAGGCCGGCAAGTGCAGTCAACACAAACGACATGTCATTCGAAAGCGACTTGATGCGTTTGAATGACTGGCTGCAGCCTTCTATCAGCGATGGTGTTGATCAACCTAACTCAAGCTTCAGGTACCGTGTTGCTCGTAGCCGTTCGCAGGATAACAATGCAGACACTCTGAACTTCCGTCGTTTTGCAGCTCTGGATTTCTTTGAACAACCACGTGATCGTGGTGTGATTAAGAACCTACAGGGATATGCGGACAAGCTGTTGATTCACCATGAGGACGCCCTGTACCTTACTGTAGGTAAAGAAAGCATCCAGACAACAACTGGTGCGGTTGTATTGGGTTCAGGTGACATCTTCCGTGTCAAGCCTCAGGAGTTGACTCCAACTGAGTTTGGTTTTGCTGGTACACAACATGCATTAGCTGCTGTGCTTACACCCCAAGGTTATTTCTGGGTAGACCAGAAACGCCGTAAGGTCTTCTTGTACAACGGTAAGGTCAATGAAATTAGCAACCGGGGTATGCGGTCGTGGTTTGAAGACCATTTGGACCTAGAAACCGCGTTCTTTCCCGGTAGTGTTACAAGTTTCTGCCCTGGTTTGCAGGCAGCGTATGATCCGGTATTTAACCGAGTGATGCTTCTTATCCGTAATGTTGATATCACGGGGGCTTTGGGAACAGACCCAACAGCCCGGCCATCGAGTTTAAATGCCTACTACGGCAGTGAGACGTACACTCCTACGGATAAAGTGATTAGCTACAGCTTCAACAATAATGCTTGGGTGTCCTTGCATGACATGCCGTACAATGTCTTTGTAGCTTCTGCAACTAAGCTGTACGGTTTCCAAACTACATCCGGCACTGATCCGGGAGCGCTTATCAGAGAGCTGAATGACTTTACGGGTGCTGGTGCGGTCTCGTACATTTCAGACTACAAGACGCAAACGAAAGTCCCTGCACAAATTGATATTGCATTTCCTGCAAACGAGCCAGTTCAATGGCAGTCATACAGCTGGCATACTAAGGCTAGAGAACACCGCCCAGGTAATGCAAACTATGGGCACCTCGACTTAGCAAAGACTTTTGAAAAAGCCGCAGTCTATAATGACTATCAGTGCAGCGGGGATGTCACGTTTGTGAAAGCGAATCAAGTAGACGTAACGAGTGTACAGCGTACTACGCTACGCCACAATGGTACACGTTATCAGTTCAATGGCTTCCGTGATTTGGTCAATGATAGAACTGCAAGGTTNTTAGATCCGGACTACAATTTTGTCACTTCGAATATCAATGCCAGTAAGAACTGGTATGAACAGCGTAGGTTTAAGAGTACCCATACAGTCCTTCGCTTACTTACGGGTCTCGATACAACAAATCTTTTATATTTGTATGATGTAGATGCAAAAGTGCGNAAGGCTTANCGCTAANCGAGAGCAGCATTTAAGAGTATAGCAGACCAGTACGCACTCTCTCAATACTTACTACGATGCCAGGAAAAGCGTCAATGGCTCAAAAGAAACGAGCTTACAACCGAATGGTTGGTGGTGGGATGTCCGGAGCAAAAGCTAAGGAGATCCTCAAAATGTACATGGGAGGTATGACTATGCCTGCTGCAATGAAAAAGGTCATGGGTGGTCCTGTGAAACCCCCCAAAGCTAAGTATGGCAAGAAGACTGCCATGATGAAGAAGGGCGGCAAGACTCGCATGGCCCGCAAAAAGAAGAAGTAATGGGCAAGCTTTGCGCACGAGGCAAAGCAGCTGCAAAACGTAAGTTTAAGGTATACCCCTCTGCGTATGCCAATGGCTACGCTGTGCAGGTCTGTAAAGGCAAGATGCCCGACGCTTCTGGAAAGAAGAAGACTGCCTCCGGGTACCGTAAGAAAAAGAAAAAGAAGTACGGTGGTACTACCACTGCTACGACTAAGCGGCGCACTGTGCGTAAGCCAGTAACCCGTAAACCAGTGACTCGCAAGAAACGTCGCACAACTCGTAAGCGATGAGTCTACGTCGTTGGTTTAAGGAAGAGTGGAAAGATGTCCGTACTGGTAAAGCATGCGGACGTAAGTCGGCGAAAGGTGGGTCGAAGAGGCCCTACCCTTATTGTCGTCCAAGCAAGCGTGTTAATTCTAAGACCCCCAAGACGACCGGTGAAATGTCTAAATCCGAGAAGCGTCGAAAGGTCCGCGAAAAGGTAAGGAAGGGTAACCCTGGGGGTAAGCCTACCCGTGTATCACCAGTGAAACGTCGAAAGCGACGCACTACTAAACGTAAAAAGAAATGAGGCACTTGCTTCTTCTGCTGATCTGCTATGCTCCGTACATCTGTGCGGGGCAATTGTCTTGGGTCAATGTGTCTGTACAGGCAGACCAGTATGGTGGTGAAACGTCTTGGGAGATTGTGCAAGGCGACAGTGTCTTCGCATCGATTCCTAGCTACGGTACCTATGAGTATGCAGAAACACTTGTGACTCTACCAGCAGGCGAGTATGACTTTATCATCTACGACAGTTTTGGCGATGGTATCTGCTGTGGCTTTGGCGAGGGCTACTTCTCACTGTACAACATGTGTGGTGTAGATACTGCCGTCTACGATTTTGCAGGGTCTTCCTTGACTATTCCTATCAATCTACTNCCATGCCCTCCACCACCGGCTGGCTGCTCAGACCCTGAGGCTGTCAACTACGTGCCAAACGCCGTAATAGATCAGACCTGCGTATATCCTGTCACTTTTCGCCTAGACCTAAATGGTCCACACCCAGAGTCAATAGACATCCCTGAGGTAAACAGCCAGGTCAATGGTTGGTGTGGTAGCTGCTGGGCTATGGCTGATGACGATGGCGATGGTGTTTGGGAAATNACCGTACCTATGCCAGAGGGTGTCCACCTATGGAAGTTCTCTGCTGATAACTGGGAGGTTCAAGAGTTGCCGGTAGGCGTCTTGGATTCTCCCTGTTTTTTGTTTGATGCAAATGGTTACGTCAATCGCTCAATCATAGTTGATGGCCCTGTAGAGCTGCCTCCGTTTTGTTGGGAGTCGTGTTTGCCTTGTGGCGGTGTCCCGGGCTGTACAGACCCAAATGCTCTGAACTATAATCCATGGGCTACGTTTGATGTAGGCTGCATATTGCTGGATGATGCAAACTGTGGCGATGACGAAGTGCAGGTTACAGTAACTGTGGTTCTCGACAACTACCCAGGTGAGACCAGCTGGATTCTGCTTAACGAAGGCGATACCTTGTATCAGGTCAGCCCGGGAGAATATATTAATGACGACCCCGGTGTACCATTGCACGAAAATGTATGTGCCGCAGCCAACACAGAGGTTACTCTGCTTTTAGATGACAGCTTTGGTGATGGTTTAAATGGTGCTCAGTGGGGAGGTATCGATGGCAATGTGGTCATTGCTGCCTGCGGCGAGCCTTTGTGGGCACTAGAAGACCCCAACTTCGGTTATGGCATTGATGTTGTTGTAGTTGTAGAGGAGTGCCAAGTTGCATCTGGATGTACCGATCCTCTCTTTGTAGAGTATGACGCAAACGCTGTTGAAGATGACGGGTCTTGCTTGACGGAAGTCATCTACGGCTGCACAGACTCTCTTGCTCTCAACTACAACGTTGATGCAAATGCCCTTGAGACGGAAGAATCGTGTGACTTTACCCTGACACTCCTTGATGGTGTAGGAGATGGCTGGTTCGGCAGCTGGTTAGGAGTGATCCAGGGAGATGAGATATTCGGCCCCTTTGAGATGGGGCCGCAAGATGGCATAGAAGAAAGCTTTAGTATCCCCTTGCATTCCGGTGAGCAAGTCGAAGTCTTGTTCTTCACTAGTGGCAATGCCGAGACGACGGCTGCACAATGCGGCTTCTTTATCGAAGGGCCTCAAGGTGTCTGTGTTGAGGGCGGCACTAATCCGTGGACTGATGCTATTAAGAAGTTTCCCTATCGCTACACTGGTGTGCCGCTCTGTGACGACTTCTGCATCGAAGCGGTACTTGGGTGTACTGACTCCGAAGCCTGTAATTACAATGCACAGGCTAATGTAGAAGGGGACTGTACTTTTCCCATTGAATACTACAACTGCGCCAACGAGTGCATCCTTGATAGCGATGAGGATGGCGTCTGCGATGAGCTGGAGGTTACCGGCTGTATGGACCCTACTGCATTTAACTACAACGAGCTTGCTACTGACCCAGGAGACTGTGACCCCTTCATCTTCGGGTGCACCGATCCTACGATGTTCAACTTCGACCCGAGTGCGAATACAGACAACGGCGGTTGTATTCCCGTCATACTCGGCTGTACTGACTCGCTTGCTTTCAACTATGATCCCGATGCGAATACCGATAGCGGTGGGTGCATCGAGGTTGTTGCTGGATGTATGGACGTAGATGCTTATAACTTCAATATTTTAGCTAATGTAGCAAATAATGGTACGTGTTTGTATGAAGCAGTCGGATGCGTTACCGGACTAGGCGAGCCATACGGCAATGGATTCTGGCTTAATGACTCGTGCTTTGCATGGGTTATTGAAGTAGANCCATACTGCTGCAACACGGATTGGGACAGTAGTTGTCAAGAGCTGCATAGCTACTGCGAAGCGGGTTGGCCGACAGACGTTACAGAGATTAATCATACCATTAGAGTTTACCCTAACCCTGTACGTGACGAGCTGAATATTAGTTGCGCTAATCTGCAAAAAGTTACTGCTTGGAATATGCAAGGACAGCAGGTATATGACGGTACTACATCCAGTATCAACACTGGTAGTTGGCCTGCAGGTATCTACAACCTACAGGTGTATGCATATCTCCGCACGTATAACATCAAAATCGTGAAGCAATGAGACTTTTGGTAGCATTACTCCTTTGTGTTCTGCCGGCCATGTGTGTTGGGCAGGGAGCCTTTGACAAGCTGTTTAAGTTCTCTACGTTGTATGCTGCAGCCAATGGCAATAATTCATTGGCAACTACAGAAGCATACTCTATTGATGGCAACACTGTATTGTATGAGCAGATTGAAACGCCGTTTGACTACAGCTTGACTTTGGGCATTCGTAAGATTGCCCGCTTTGGCTACGAGAATCGAGCAAACGTATTTTACGACGGTACTGAAAAGACATATGGTGATGATGCTACAATCGGTAAACGTCAGGGCTTTGAGTTCTTGGCAGAGATTGACTACAGACGTCAACAGGGCATCTCACGTGTCAACCAACACCATTTCTTGCGCTATGTAGCAAACCGCTGGCTTGCAAAGGTTGAGTATCTCGAAGATGGCTTTGCAGATGTAGGCTACACTGAGGCTAGTCAGCGTCTGCGCATCAATAGCAAGGGCAAGATTTCATTCAACATCGGCATTGCACAGCGTATCTCAGAGGCGTATGGCTATGACCCTATTGCTGAGTGGGTACAGGCAAACAACTCTATCCACTATACGTCTCTAGCATTAGACCAGGGCTACAGTGTAGACTTTGCAACTCAAGAGTTTCTTGCACCGGACGGTTCTGTAGTCGCCAACAGTATTGATGTGTGGCGCGAGGTTGTGATTCCAGAAGTCTTGTCGGACTATGTNGCCCAGAAACGCAACGAGCTGCCAGCACAATGGTGTCACAGTGCGGTAATCGGCTTTGACTACTATCAGAACAGCAAGGATCTATGGATTCATAGCTGGACAAACTTCTACCCTATTCACCTGGCTACAGACAACCCTTACTCATATAACAACCTCATCGGTAGTAACCAATGGCTGGATATGTCTATTGGACTGATTAGCGGTTGGAGAATCAATCGCAGCCTCGGTGTATTTGGGGAGGGNACATTCCACCGGTATTGGAACCGGGAGTGGCACATGTTCTCAGTTGGTGTAAACTATGTAATCTATTAATTATGGCGAAGGAGTTAAACGAGGATACCAGCTTTCAGGTCAGCATCAAGACACTGCTGGGTATCGGTGCAGGTATGAGTGTTGTAATCAGTATGTGGTTTGTGCTGCAGGCAGACATTGCAGAGGCCAAAGAGCTGCCAGTGCCGCCAGACCCGGAGATTACACGTATGGAGTTTGATATGAAAGACCAGCTGGTGCGTCAAACAATCATGAGCACTCAGCAGGACGTGACTGAAATCAAAGAGGACATCAAAAGGATCGAGGAGAAAATCGATAACCTAAGAGACTAATGATATGAAGTTCTTTACCGCATTTATCGCTACATTTGTTATCGGAGCTGTAGTAATTTCTACGCCTTCGGTAGATAATACCGAAAACTTATACGAAGGTCTTTGCGTAGTAGAGTTCAACGCAGACTTCAATAAGCAGAATAGTGTGCCGTGGATTGAGTCTTTGAAGGACTGCAAAGGCAAGCGTGTAGATATTGCTTCTGAGCCACAAAAACAGGTAGAACACAAAATAGTAGTAGTACCCACCATCATCATTTTCAATGAGGGTGAGGAAGTCAAACGATACCAGGCTAACATCATGATGCAGCTTGAGGTCGATGCAGCAACCATTCAAAATGACATCGATGAAATTATAATGAGTGACTTCTAATGGCACGCAAAAAGGAAAAGGCAATTCGCCGCACGACAAAAGGCAAGGGAGCCAACTACCGCTCAACAAAAAGCGGTGCGGGGATGACTGCAAAAGGTGTACGTGCATACCGAAAGGCAAACCCAGGCAGTAAGCTTAAGACTGCTGTTACTGGTAAGGTCAAAAAAGGGAGCAAGGCAGCTAAGCGTCGTAAGTCTTACTGTGCCCGGTCATTAGGTCAACTCAAGCGTTCTAGTGCAAAGACGCGCAACAACCCGAACTCAAGAATTAGGCAAGCTCGCCGTCGCTGGAAGTGCTAATGAAGAAGTTCAATGGACATCGCTGTGAACGTCGTAATCTCACTGATCTGGTACTAGGTACTGGACCAGATGGGAAGAGACGTGCTCAGCCAAAAGCGCGGAAGAGGCCAAAGAATTACACGCAAGAACCTGCGGCTAACAAAAAATACTTAGGGGGCGGCACAGGGGATGACCCACTTCCAGAGAGTGGTATCCCTACTCGTCTGCGTAACGACCCACGAGTTATGGCAGAAAACATGTTAGGGCTTGCAGCCGGCAACATGATGACGCGGTTCACTAATCCAAACACAGGGGAGTATTACAAAGAGTATGACCCAAGGATTGCATCATACATTGATGATGAGCTTCTGGGTGGTCGCTTCAGCGCTAAGCAAACAGACTACAACTACAGGTTCTTGCCTGAGGGCATGGAGGACAAGCCTGAGAACTACCAGTACTTCGAAGAGGGCGATCCTATGATGCCTGCCGGCGCTGAGAAAAACTACTTAGGCACGGCATGGAGTGCTGGCACTGTGTCAAATCTAGCTACGGCGTATGACCCTTCATTCGAAGGTAGCATGCGCCATTCTGACTATATCAATCGTGCCTTTCAAGGGGAGGGCAACTATAGCCCTACACGTGCGACTCGTAGGACCGACTATCAAGTCGGGGATATTCTATTCCAAGGGCGGGGTGACACTAAGGGCAAAGGATATCGTGCATTCCGTAAGATGGCTGAGGCTGATGAAAGCTACCAAAGTCATAGTGATATCATCACCTCTATTGATGTAGATGAGGATGGCAACAAAACATACCACGTATTAGGGGGTAACATGGGAGATACCTTATATGACCGTTCCTTCACTGAAAAGGACTTAGCCAAACGATACACAGGGCGCATGACTAATACCGGTTTGGGTATGCAGTCAGCCGCATATCAGATGGAGAACAACCCCTTGTTCTTTCAGAGTTTTCCTGCTCAAGAAACGGTGGGCATGATGCAAATGACAAATGGTGGAGCGGTAGGTTCATCAATAACCCAAGATATTATTGATAAAATTCAAGCAGAGGCATCTGGCGCAGGCATGACTGCTACTGAGTTGCTCAACGCTATAAAAAGCGGAAATGCAGGTGCAGCTAAACTCAATCTCTTGGGCACAGGATTGGGTGCAGTAGGTAACCTCATCACAACAATGGGTGAAGGAGATGATGCGAGACCGGATGACGCATACAGCTTTACTGATGGGTTAGGTAGCGTTCTTTCCGGAGCTGGTCAGGGCGCTATGTTTGGGCCTCCTGGTATGATTGTTGGCGCAGCTTTAGGATTGGGCAAATCTATTTTTCAGCATCATAAAGAGAAGAATGAGTTCATCCAAGCACAGGAAGAGGCAAAAGAAGAGCGTACTGAAATGAATGAAAGCAGGGCTAGCGACTTCAGTGACCAAGTCCTAAGTACCTACAATCAGGAGGGTATGGTAGGGGGTAGTTACTACACACACGGCGGACCGGTTGACTATGAAACGGAAAAGAATGAGGTAATTCTTGCTGGCCCTAATGACCCACCTATCGCTATAGGACAAGGAACCTATAAGCAGAAGAGTACCAACTTGTATGAAGGCAAGGGACCGTCGCATGCAATGGGAGGTATTCCAACTAAGGGTGCTACTGAGCCATTTGTTGACCAGATGGGGCAGCAGCAAGACTCGCCCTATGTCTTTAGTGACGCAAAAGAGATGCGCTTCGACGCGACTTCTATCTTATCTATGATCTCATGAGCAAGAAAAAGTCTAAACA
>FUFK010038125.1_pt1 | contig 18653 bp, 10 predicted proteins | sample 1021851 | NCBI WGS metagenome assembly FUFK01 (sample SAMEA51879418, study PRJEB19060) | metagenome
AACTATAGTTCCTCCTCCAACGCCTGTTCCCCCTGCATGAGATATCATGTTTCCGTCGCTTAAGACGAATGCCGTACCAGATCCAGAGCTGATAATTAACTTTTTCTTATCATTTTTAGCCAAATAATTTGTACCTTTACTGATGGCATCTATTTCATTTGCATGCGATAGCTCGATTCCACCAATTTTTGAAGGTAAATCATAGTGCTTTCCCCCTGTCACACCTATGAATTCGACATCATCAAAATTAACTAATTTATGAATTTGTTTTGAAATATTAGAAACTGATAACCTTTTAGAATCGAAAGATATAAACTTTGCTTTAGATTCATCTAGAATAGATAAATCTGTGAAACTTATACCAAAATCAATTCCTACTTTCATTGAACTTTTTTTGTTTACATCATACATGAAGAATTTTAAGCAAATTATTACAATTTGTTTTTTTGCTATCGCATTGGCTAACTGTGGCGGCGGAGGCAAGGGAAGTTCAACACAGCCTTCTTCCCCAAACAATGACGTTTCTCCCCAGAATTCTCAATCAAATTCAAGTCAAACACAATCATCTCAAGACTCGAGCAGTTCAGACTCTACAGCTTCTTANGTNGAACTNATGACTAAATTNACNAGTTCAGTTGAGTATATNAATCAATANGGNCTTTCNATGATTAATGCTGCAGAACCATATGCAAATAATCTTTCTGGTGCCGGAACAACCATTGGAATAATGGATAGTGGAATTGAAACAAATCACGTAGAGCTTGATTCGCAGAACAAAATTACAACTGATAGTGTTTTAGACTATTCAAATTTTTCAGGATATAGGGCGCCTACATCAGATGATAAAACTCATGGAACTTTTGTTGCATCAATAGCTGCAGGAGATAGAGATGAAAGCAATAATCCTAANGATATTCAAGGAGTTGCTTATAACGCCCAAATTCATTTTATTGCTATCCCTCTTGCAGAACCTGACGATAATTATGAACCTGTAGAAGTCACTGAAGATAATGCAGAGGATTACAGCGGTCTTGATCAGGCATATGCCTCNTTTTATAAAGACTTTACATCNAGATATGTTACGGCAGTGAATAATAGTTATGGAATGCAAGGAAACATTGCAGATTATGAAGAGTCTGCAGTTCGAGCATCTTTTCCTACTGTAATAGAAACCATTGCGCAGCAGAATAAGATCAATAAAACAATATTTGTATGGAGTGCAGGTAATGCAGGAGGATACTCAGAACAACAAGTTGATAACTCCAGTCCTGAAATTTTTCCAGGAATGGTCTATTTTATCGAAGAGCTCCAAGATACCTCTGTCGCAGTTGTTTCAGTNAACGAAGAAGGCCTGATTGCAGANCATTCTAATCGTTGTGGCCTAGCAAAAGATTTTTGTATTGCTGCTCCAGGCGAGAATATTACCGGGGCTTATGTTACGAATGAATATCCTGAAAATGATAACTATGGAACAGGTTCAGGAACTTCTTTCGCAGCCCCTTTCGTCAGCGGCGCAATAGCTTTGCTAACAGAAAAATTTAGAGGTCAGTTGACTGGGCAAGAAATACTTCAACGTATTTATGTAACAGCAAATAAAGAAGGAGTTTACTCAAATTCTGATATTTACGGCCAAGGTCTTCTTGATTTAAAAAAAGCTATAGAACCGATTGGACAAACTTATTTTATTTCTCCAATAACAAACCAAGTAACCACTTTTTCTCAGGCCAATATTTTTTTGAGTTCGCCATTATTTGGAAGTCTCGATAACTTAGACGACAAACTACTCTTAACTTATTTTGATGAGCTTGGAGCCCCTTTTCCAATTAATGCTAGTCAACTCATAAGAAATAATAATCCAGAAAATAGTTATTTACCTAGATTTCCAAACTCGAAATTACCTACATCAGAAAATGAATATTTACAGTTATTTTCCACAATAGAGAATTATGATTTTTTATCTAATCAAACTACTCAGAAAAGTGGTTTTTCATATGCTTTTTCTTTAGATCCCAATAATTCCTTTAATTTATCTTTAAATCAGAAGAATTATTATTCATCGCTAAGTTCTTCTTACGATCCAATTAAAAATTTTGTATCCAATGGGCCAAGTATCAAATATTCATTCAAAAATAAAAGATTTGGTTATGGTTTTAGTTTTTCCAAAGGTTTCCAGGGTTGGAATCCTTGGACTGATCAAGATAAGGCTTATTCGAAGTATTTTTCAACTCAGTTAAATATCTTCTCAAAAAATAATAAAACTTCCATCAAATTGGGACGCCTTGAGGAAGATTCTTCTTATCTTGGGATGATGTTTTTAAATGGACAAAGTTCTTCAAAAAATTCTTATTCTTCAATAATAACCGTCGATTCAGATTTTTTTATTAATGAGAATTTCTCAGCCTTTATATCATTGACAGGCATGAGAGCTGAACCTTATGAAAATTTCTCTTTTATCAATATTAGATCGGATTCATCATTTCTTACATCAACAAACCTAAGCATTCTTGGTAAAGATATTTTCAATAAGAAAGATCGTTTTAGATTGGACTATTTAATTCCTTTATCTGTAGAAAAAGGTACAGCTGACCTTCAATATATATCTGGAAGAAACTATCTTGGTAATTCCACTGTGGATACAGTGAAAGTTAACCTGGCGCCTGCCCATAGAGAAAGAGTTCTTTCTGCGAATTATTCATCACCAATCAATGATTTTTCCGAATTCGGACTTAAATTATTTCTCGTTGAGAATCTCAATAACATAAAAGCAGAAAGTCAGGCTAACCTGACTTTCTATTTAAGATTAAAAATTAAATAAAACTTAAGCTTGGTTTAGCATTTCTGCTACAGCCTTGGCTTGCTCGTTTGATTCTTTGACGATTTGCTCTGAGCTTTCGAGAGGTTTTGTTATCTCAGCCCAATCAATTTCAAAATCACTAGGAGCATTTTCATATTCAAGTAAACCTAATTCTTCATATTTTGGTCTGATGGAATCTGTCAAAAGACCAATTTTTGATAGATTAGGCATGACTCTTGAGAATAAGAAATTTCTAAAAGTTTCCATGGCTCCTGATTCTAAAGTAAATTGCCTAGCTTCCTCAGGAGACATTTTCAAAAATTTCTGCATAGCAGTGGTGTTAATAATTCTATCTCTTGAAATGACACATGCCTCATAGGCAAACTGAGCTCTGTCTTCTACTTCCTCTGGACTTAAAGTTTTTATATATTCTTCAAGATAATTAATCCCGAAGGTGACATGTCTGGCTTCATCTCTGATTACATAATGAAGTAGTTGTTTGAGAAGTACGCAATTAGTATCTAGTTTTAAGTTTGTAAAAGCAGCTAAAGCAAGACCTTCTATAATTACTTGCATACCAATAAACTTAAGGTCCCATCTTTCGTCAGTTAAAATTTTATCAAGCAAAGCTTTTAAGTTTGCATTAACAGGATAATGAAAACCTATTTTTTCCTGAAGATATCTGTTGAAAACTTCAACGTGTCTTGCTTCATCAAAAGTTTGTGAAGCAGCATAAAGTTTTGCATTGTATGTTGGTGCACAGCTTGCAATTTGTGAGGCAACTAATAACGCACCCTGTTCGCCATGTAAAAACTGACATAGGAGTTCAGCTGTTTCGTGTCTGTCGAATTCTATTTTTTCTTCATCCGATAGATTTTTCCAAGCATCTAATTGTTCGTGAGGTGGCTCGAACAATTCTCCACCAACTAAAGGCTTATCTTTAGGATGATTGTAACTCCAATCTAAATCAATAGAACCGTTCCAATTTAGTTCTTTACCTAATTCATAAAGTCTTTTAATTCTATTTTCTGCTACTGTGTAATCCCAGTTATATGCCCCGGTTAGAGGGGTATTAAAGATTTCAATAACATCTTGAACATGCTTCTCTTCTAGAGGCAATTCATCATCAAAATATATTAAATCTTCAGGTGGTCCGTTTCTTTTAACAATTTCCATATGTGTACCTTTTTTAAAAATTTATTAAAGCATTTTGAATGCCGAGGGTCAATTTAATCAGGTTTCAAACAGCGAAGTTAACTGATCAAGCATAGCCCCTCCTAACTCTTCTGCCCTGTGAATGGTGACTGCTTTTTTATAGTATCTTGTAACATCATGTCCGATACCTATTGCAATTAGTTCCGTCTCAGATGCGGTTTCTACTTTTTTTATAACGTCTCTTAGATGAGTATCAAGATAATTAGTAGAGTTTGTCGAAAGCGTACTGTCATCAACAGGGGCTCCATCTGAAATAACCATTAATATTTTTCTTTGCTCAGGTCTTTTGTTTAGTCTGTTTTGAGCCCACATCAATGCTTCTCCATCTACATTCTCTTTTAAAAGCCCCTCCCTGAGCATCAGTCCTAAATTTTTTCGTCCCCGTCTCCAAGCTTGATCTGCAGGTTTGAAGATTATGTGTCTCAAGTCATTTAAGCGCCCTGGATTAGGGATTTTACCTTGCTCTAACCATAACTTTCTGGAGTCTCCACCTTTCCAGTGCTTAGTTGTAAATCCAAGAATCTCTGTTTTTATGTTGCATCGATCAAGAGTGCTGCCAATGATATCTGCGCATATCGCAGCAGTAGTCATTGATCTTCCTCTCATAGATCCAGAGCTATCTACCAAAATAGAAACTAGGGTATCTTTAAACTCTGAGTCTTTTTCAATTTTGAAACTCAATGGAGTGAGAGGATCTACGATAATTTTGTGAAGTTTGCTGGGATCTAGCTGACCTTCCTCCTTATCAAATTCCCAAGATCTATTCTGTTGAGCTAATAATAATCTTTGCAGTCTATTAGCTAATTTCGCTATAGCATTTTTACTGGATTCCATTAATTGATCCAATCTTCCTCTTAATCTAGCTAATTCTTCAGAGTCACATAATTCCTCTGCCTTAACTTCTTCATCAAAATCTTTTGTATAAACTTTATACTCTTGTTCCCCAACTTTTTTTAGAAGTTCTTCTAATTTTGATCTATTTTCAATCCATGAATCTTCATCAGCATCTACTTCACCTTCTTCGATATCCATTTCTTCATCTTCTATAGAAGTATCTTGCTCGTCACTTTGTCCATCCTCTGAGTCAGTTTCTTCTTCCTCTTCCTGATTTTCTTCTTCGCTGGACTCATCTTCATTTTCTTCTTCATTTTTCTCATCATTCTCTTCTTCAGGCTGTTGCTCATCCACGCTAATTTCTAGATCTTTTAGTAAAGAAAAGATGACTTTTGAAAAGTCCAACGAACTTTCTAAAGACTCTTCTAATTGCCCTAAGTATTTCTCCTGAAAAGAAATGAGTTTCTCATAAAGATCTTCAAATTTTTTTGAATCAGGACGTCCTAATTCTTGTCCGAGAAGTTCAGATCTCAACCAATGCGAGATAGCTACAGAAGAAGAGTCTTCATTTGCATCCAAAGAATTAATATTTTTCTGAAAAAGAAATTCAAGGTTTTTTGAAACTCCTAGAAATTTTTTTGACCCCAGCAGTTCGACTCTAGTAAGGTCTAAGTCCTTGATGATTTCATTTACTTTTGCATCTCTATGCGTGAATAAATTATCACTTGAATATTTATTTATAAGAGCCACTTGATCAGATTTTGCCCTGAGATCATTAAAGTTTTTAACTGGTTGAAGCGGTTCTGGCAAAGAACTTTGTCTAAGGTTCTCTATTCCAAAATTTACATTTAATTCTGTATCTTCAGAAATAGCTTTAGCCGAAGCTGCAAGCGCATCCTTTATGGTTTGTTTATCAGATTTCTCTAACAAAATTTAACTGGATTCAGAGCTTATGGAACTATTGGTTTCAGCACCAAAACATCTCTGAAAATATTCTGAAATGATTGGTCTTTCAGTTTCATCTGACTTATTGAGAAAACTCAGCTCGAATGATTTAACCAAATCTTCAAAAATAGAATAATTTTCTGCCCAACTAATGACCGTTCTAGGCGACATTATTGTTGATATGTCCCCACTCTCAAATCCTTTTCTTGTTAAGTTGGCTAGTCTAATCATATTTAGGACAGTTTCTTTTCCTTCTTTGTTATCTAGATCTTTTACTTTTGAAAGGATAACCTTTTGCTCAAGCTCCTCATCTAAATAGTTTAAAACTGACACGATTTGCCATCTATCCATTTGTCCTTGATTTATCTGCTGTGTCCCATGATAAAGGCCAGTACTATCTCCCAAACCTACGGTGTTTGCTGTTGCAAATAATCTAAAATACGGATTAGGCGTTAAAACTCTATTTTGATCCAACAAGGTTAATTTTCCTTCAGCTTCAAGAACCCTTTGAATGACAAACATTACATCCGGTCTTCCTGCATCATACTCATCAAAAACTAACGCAACCGAATTCTGTATTGCCCAAGGAAGTATGCCTTCTACAAATTTTGTTAATTGCTTTCCATCTTCAATAACAATTGCATCTTTGCCTAGCAAGTCTAGTCTACTGATATGACTATCTAGGTTAATCCTCACACAAGGCCAATTTAATCTTGAAGCGACTTGTTCAATGTGAGTTGATTTACCAGAACCATGCAAACCTTGAATCATTACTCGACGATTATGCGAAAATCCTGCAAGAATGGAGAGGGTTGTCTCTTTGTCAAAACAATAGTCGGGATCAAGAGCAGGAACGTATTCACTTGGTTCAGAAAAGGCCGGTACTTCTAGATTAGAGTCAAAGCCAAAGGTATTTCCAACGCTGACCTTAATATCTGGAGTCGCGCTTAGATTTTGGGAAGTTGAAATTGTCATATTATTCTTTTATAAATTATTATCCTTTATACCCTAAAACTTCAAATATATAGCTATGACTTTTTGTTAACTTCGTCTAGACTTCTTTTTTTTTATGAATGCCGTAGATAACAATATATGGACAAAGCTTCAATCTGAGGCTGAGGACTATATTAAATCCAATGANGATTATAAAGACTTTTTGGAGTCTTTGGTTTTATCTAATGATGATTTTATTTCTTCCATTAGCCTAAAATTATCCAGAGATTTATCTCAGGCATGGTCTTTTTCTGAAAAAAAATTATTTCCAAGTATTTTCCAGGCCCTTAATACCAAAGATGTTTCGAAAGCAATTGAAAAAGATCTTAATGCAGTTATTTCCAGAGATCCCGCAACAAACACCATTTTGGAGACATTCTTATTTTCTAAAGGATTCTCAGCTTTGCAAGCCTACAGGGCCTCTAATTATCATTGGAAAAAAGAAACTCTTTTATCTTATTTTCTACAAAGCAGAACTTCGCAAGTTTATGGCGTAGATATTCATCCTGCAGCTACTATTGGAAAAGGAATAATGCTTGATCATGCTTCTGGAATAGTGATTGGAGAAACTTCAGTGATTGAGGATGATGTTTCTATATTCCAGGGAGTTACTCTTGGTGGAACAGGAAAAGAGGTAGGGGATAGACACCCCAAAGTAAGGAAGGGAGTCTTAATAAGTTCAGGAGCTAAAATCTTAGGAAATGTTGAAATAGGCGAAGGTGCAAAAATAGCTGCTGGAAGCGTGGTTCTAGAAGATGTTCCTGAGCACATGACAGTTGCTGGTGTTCCAGCAAAAGTAGTTGGTAAGACTTCTATAAAAACTCCTGGGACTGAAGTTGATCACACAATTGAGGAAAATTAATGTCGTCACAAAAAAGTTTAGATGATTTAGTTCAAACACTTAATCTAGAAAAATTAGAAGAGAACCTTTACAGAGGTGAATGCGAAAAAACTGCATGGGGCAGAGTCTTCGGTGGTCAAGTTTTAGGCCAAGCCTTAAGTGCAGCTTATAACACCATTGAAGAGGAAAGATATGCGCATTCTTTTCATGCTTATTTTTTGAGGCCAGGAAGAATAGACATCCCCATTGTTTATCAAGTAGTAAGAATAAGAGATGGAGGAAGTTTTACAACAAGAACAGTTGATGCAATTCAAAACGGTGAGGCAATTTTTAATATGTCTGTTTCTTTTCAAAAGGACGAGGGCGGCTTCGAACATCAATTCGACATGCCTGATGTTCCTGGGCCTGAAGAGCTCAAAAGTGAAAGGGAATTAAGAGAGTCAATGATGGATCAAATCCCTGAAGAGTACAGAGATGGATTTCTTAGAGAGAAAGCAATTGAATTAAGAACAGTTGAGCAATTCAATCCATTAAATAGTGAAAAAAAACCTCCTTATAAACATACGTGGATGAAGGCAAATGGAAACCTTCCAGATGATATTCTTGTCCACCAAAACATATTGGCATACGCATCAGATTTTGGTTTGCTCAGTACAGCACAACTTCCGCATGGTATTGGTTGGGGAGGCATGAACAGAAAAGTAATGGCTGCGAGTATTGACCATGCCATGTGGTTTCATAGACCTTTCAGAGCGGACGAATGGTTGTTATATGTAACAGATAGCCCTAGCGCAAGTAATGCAAAAGGTTTCAACAGAGGAAGTGTTTATACACAGGATGGAGTATTGGTAGCTTCAGCTATCCAAGAAGGATTGATGAGAAAGATAGACTCAGATTACTCTAAATAAGAGCAGTAGAGCCCATTAATTCTTTATCAATTTCTCGCGCAGCAGCTCTTCCCTCATTTATCGCCCAAACAACAAGTGATTGGCCTCTTCTGCAATCCCCGGCAGCAAAAACTTTTGGATGTGAGGTTTTATGGATATTATGATCTGCCTTAAAATTAGATCTTTCATCAAGATCTATATCTACTTCTTGATTGATATAGTTTTCTGGTCCAAGAAAACCCATCGCTAGAAGAATAAGATCTGCTTTCCAAGTTTTTTCAGTTCCTTTTATTTCTTTAAAAGCTGAATCAACCATTACTGTTTTGATTCCTATTAACTTTCCAGACTCATCTCTTAAAAATTCTTTTCCAGAGATTGAATATTCCCTGGGATCTTTTCCTAATACCTCGATTGATTCTTCATGACCATAATCAACTTTGTGTATTCTAGGAAAAAGAGGCCAAGGATTGTTATCTGCTCTATCTTTTGGCAGCTCAGGCATTATTTCAAAATTAAGAAGACTTTTGCACTTATGTCTTAATGATGTACCGAGACAATCGTTTCCTGTATCTCCTCCACCAATGACAATTACGTTCTTATCTTTAGCAGAGATAAAGTTATTATTTTTGAGTTTGCTGTCTAATAGACTTTTAGTNTTTTTGCCAAGAAATTCCATGGCAAAGTGAACACCATCTCCTTCTCTGCCAGGGATGGCTAGATCTCTGGGTTTAGTAGCTCCAGTGGTTAAAAGGACAGAATCATTCTCGTTGATAAGGTTTTCAAGAGAGGGTGAATTCGGAGCACCAATATCAGTATTTATGTGAAAAATTATTCCTTCCTTCTCCATAATCTCAATTCTCATATCTAGTATTGATTTATCGAGTTTCATGTTCGGAATTCCATACATCATTAATCCACCAATGCGGTCAGATCTTTCGTAGACTTCAACAGAATGGCCAACGCTATTTAGTTGTTGAGCTGCTGAAAGACCAGCAGGACCTGATCCGACTATAGCTATTTTTCTATTGGTTCTGACTTCTGGAATCTTAGGCTTAAGCCACCCAGATTTTATTCCTTTGTCAGCGATTGCAAATTCTAGATTTTTAATGGCGACAGGAGTTTCAGTTATNCCTAAAACNCANGCNCCTTCGCAGACTGCNGGGCAGACTCTTCCTGTNACTTCTGGAAAATTATTTGTTTTGAAAAGCCTATCAAATGCATCTTCCCACTGCTCGTTGTAGACCAAATCATTCCACTCAGGAATTAAATTGTATACAGGACAGCCTTCACCTGATTGACAGAAGGGTACACCGCAATTCATACACCTAGCCGCTTGAGTATTCAGAAGCTTATCGTCATGATCAGTGTATATTTCTTTAAAGTCCAAAACNCTAGATTTGGCTGGCCTGTAAGGCTCAACTTCTCGAGAGAATTCTTTAAAGCCAGTTACTTTTCCCATCTCAACTCACTTTAAGTTTTGTTTCATTTAATTCCATCATGACTCTTTTGTAATCAGTAGGCATTACTTTTACGAATTTTGATATCGAATTGTTCCANTCATTTAAGATTCTAGTCGCTACAGCTGAACCAGTAAATTTCTTATGATTTTTTATTAGTTGCTTAAGCTCTTTGAGATCATTCTCATTTTCTAATTTTTCTAACTCAAAAGTACTGGTGTTGCATTTTCTCTTGAATGAGTTTTTAGAATCATAAACGTATGCAACTCCTCCACTCATTCCNGCACCGAAGTTTCTGCCTGTATCTCCAAGAATTACAGCCACTCCACCGGTCATGTATTCGCATCCGTGATCTCCGATACCTTCTACTACAACCTTAGCTCCACTGTTTCTTACGCAAAATCTCTCTGCGGCTATCCCTCTGAAATATGCTTCCCCTCCTGTAGCTCCATAAAGCGCAACATTTCCAAGAATAATATTATCCTCTGCTACAAATTTACTTCTCTTATCCGGATAGATGATTATTTTTCCACCTGAAAGTCCTTTACCAACATAGTCATTCGCATCCCCTTCAAGCTCAATGGTCATNCCTTTGCAAGTCCAAGCTCCAAGACTTTGTCCAGCAGATCCATTTAATTTCATGTGAATTGTATCCTCAGGCAATCCTTTGTTTTCCCAGATTTTAGAGATCTCATTAGAGATAATGGTGCCAAAGACTCTGTTTGTGTTTCCAATTTTCTGATTNATTNTAATTTTCTCTCTACTTAATATTGATGGNTTNATCTTTTTNAGNAGCTTGAGATCAAGTGATTTTTCTAGATTATGATTTTGATNTTGAGTTTTAAANACATCAGTATTTTTAAATANTTTTTCAGCAGGAGTAAGAAGATTTGATAAATCAATGCCATCTTTTTTCCAATGATTGATAGCATTATCAAACTCGAGAAGATCAACTCTTCCTATCATGTCATTGAGATTTTTGATTCCTAATTTCGCCATTATCATTCTTAGCTCTTTTGCAACCATAAAAAGATAATTAACAACATTTTCTGGCTTACCTTTAAATTTTTCTCTTAGATCTTTATCTTGAGTAGCAATTCCAACGGGGCAGGTATTTAAGTGACACTTTCTCATCATAATGCACCCCAAAGTAACCAGNGGNGCTGTTGAGAAACCAAACTCCTCAGCTCCTANGATNGCTGCNATAGCAACATCTCTNCCAGTCTTTAACTGGCCATCTGTTTGAAGAACCACTCTGGATCTTAAATTATTCATCACTAAAGTTTGGTGTGTTTCAGCAATTCCAAGCTCCCAGGGAAGGCCTGCGTGCTTGATCGATGTTAATGGAGAGGCTCCTGTTCCTCCATCGTGACCAGCAATGACCAGATGATCTGTTTTCGCTTTTACTACTCCAGCTGCAATAGTTCCAACTCCAATTTCAGAGACCAGCTTCACACTTATTCTAGCTTTCCTGTTAGCATTTTTAAGATCGTGTATTAATTGAGCTATGTCCTCGATAGAGTAGATATCATGATGAGGAGGAGGACTGATTAGTCCAACGCCTGGCGTGGAATGTCTTATCTTTGCTATATATTGATCGACTTTTTTNCCTGGAAGTTCACCNCCTTCTCCNGGCTTNGCACCTTGNGCAATCTTTATCTGAAGTTCGTCAGAGTTAGTCAAGTACCACATTGTTACACCAAACCTTCCAGAGGCAACTTGTTTTATTGCCGATCTTTTAGATCTCCCATCTTTTAATGGTTTAAATCTAATAGGATCTTCTCCTCCTTCGCCTGTATTCGATTTACCTCCTAGTTCATTCATTGCCAAAGCAAGCGATTCATGAGCTTCTGTAGAGATAGAGCCTAGTGACATTGCTCCGGTTGCAAACCTTTTTACAATTTCTTTTTCAGATTCAACTTGATCCAAAGGAATTCCCTTTTTAGGATATTTGAATTTCATCAGGCCTCTCAAAGTACTGTTTTTGGTNGTCTGTTCATTTGCATGATTTGAGAATTCCCAATATTTACTCTCGTCATTNGCTTGAGAGGCTANTTGTAAAGAGGAAATCGATTTTGGATCCCACATGTGTGAATCACCACCGTTACGCCAATGAAAATCTCCAGGATTAGGAAGTACAGATACTTTATTTTGATCGTATTCAGGAAAACCTATTGCATGTCTTCTCTCTATTTCTTCAGCTAAAACTTCAAAATTTACCCCTTGTACTCTGCTAGTAGTCCCCGGGAAACAAAAATCAATTATTTCATCAGCTAAACCAACCGCTTCAAAAATTTGAGCACCTTTATAAGATTGAAGTGTAGATATTCCCATTTTGGCCATGACNTTCAACATACCCTTAGCAACTCCTTTTTTATAGGCATTAACTAAATCTGAGGTATTTCTCAATTTTTTATCTTGCAGTATTTGATCTTTTAAAGATTTCTCCAAGACTTCAAAAGCTAGGTAGGGATTTATTGCATCAGCCCCATATCCGATAAGAAGGCAGTGATGATGAACCTCTCTTGCTTCGCCAGACTCAATAATTAGTCCTAATTGTGTTCTTTTTTCTTTTCTAACTAAATGATGATGGACGGAGGAACACGCAAGCAATGAACTTATNGCAACTNTACTTTTNGANAGATNTCTGTCAGATAGAAGTACAAAAGAATATCCTTGCTTTATTGCGTCCTCNGATTCAGTNCAGATTCTTTTTAGAGCTTTCTTTAGACCTGANGCNCCACTACCTCTTTCGTATGTAATATCGATAGTCTTAGTAGTCCAACCATAATCTTTNTTATTCTTTATACTNATTAGTTCTTCATTTGAAAGAATAGGATGCTTCAATCTTAATCGATGTGCATTTTCTTCTAAAGATTCGAGCAAATTACTCTCTGGGCCTATTAGGCATTCAAGAGACATGATTACTTCCTCTCTTATTGAGTCGATTGCTGGATTAGTAATCTGAGCAAAAAGTTGCTTGAAGTAGTCATAAATCATTCTGGGTTTATCAGATAAACATGCTAAAGCAGCATCATTTCCCATTGATCCAAGAGGATCTCTCAACTCAGTTACAAGGGGTAGCAACATGAACTCAAGTGTTTCAGTGGTGTAACCGAAAGACTGCATTCTTGAGATTAGATCGTCTGTTTTATATTTTGTTTTGGATGTTTTTAGATCTTGGATATCTATAATTTGATTTTTTACCCAATCTTTATAAGGAAGTTTTTTTGAGACCCTTTTTTTGATTTCTTCATCTGGAATCATCCTGCCTTCCTCAAAATCAATAAGAAACATTTTTCCTGGCTGAAGTCTTCCTTTTGATAAAACCTTTGCTTGATCAACCGGAAGAACTCCTACCTCTGAAGCCATGATGACTTTGTCGTCATCAGTTACATAAAATCTACTTGGTCTGAGTCCATTTCTATCTAAAACGGCTCCAACATAATTTCCATCTGTGAAAACTATAGATGCAGGACCATCCCAAGGTTCCATAAATGATGATGAGTACTCATAAAAGGCTTTTTTTGCTGGGCTCATTTCATTATCATTTTGCCAGGCTTCAGGAATCATCATCATGGCAGCCTCAGGTAGTTCTCTTCCTGACATTATTAGCAGCTCAAGAACATTATCGAATGAACCTGAATCAGAGCAGTCTGGTTCCGTTATAGGGAATAATTTATTAATTTTTGAACCGAAATAATCACTTCTCGCAAGACCTTGTCGAGAATACATTTGATTCATGTTTCCTTTTAAAGTGTTTATCTCGCCGTTATGACACATATATCTGTTGGGTTGAGCTCTATCCCAAGAAGGGAAGGTGTTCGTACTGAATCTCGAGTGAACCATTGCCAAATGAGTTTCGAATTTTTTATTTTCAAGATCTGGGAAAAAAGGGAAAAGCTGAGCTGGGGTAAGCATACCTTTGTAAGCAATCAGTCTCGATGAAAGGGTGCAGGCATAAAACAAAGAGGCTTGACGCAAATTTTCTTGATATCTAAGTCNTTTAGTGAAAATTTTTCTAATTANGTAAAGTTTTCTNTCAAAAGCCTCCTGATCAAGTTTGGTCGATTTTTGAACGAAAACTTGTTCTATCTCAGGCTGACAATCTCTAGCAGCAGGTCCAACGTCTGCCTTTTTAGGATTAATAGGAACTTTTCTCCAACCTAAAAATTTCTGTCCTTCTGATTTAATAGTTTGTTCAACAATTTTTTTACAAAAAGATCTTTCTTTTTGATCCTGTGGCAGAAAAATATTACCTACAGCATAAGAACCAAAATCAGGAAGATTAATATTTATTTTTTTTGCCTGATCTTGAAAAAAAGAATGCGGCAAAGCAAGAAGAATGCCAGCTCCATCTCCTGTATTTTCTTCAAAACCACATCCTCCTCTATGATCCATTCTAGAGTTGATAAGGTAGGCATCATCCATGATTTCTCTTGAAGGTATTCCCTTTATGTTGGCAACTAGGCCAACGCCACAAGAATCCTTCTCGCTAGCTGGATCATAAAGTCCTTTCTTTTTTGGACGCTCTATTAATTTTTTATTTATACCTTTTACCATCGAGTCAATGCTTCATCCTTCCTGATAGAAAGATGCGTTCCTTCGGTTTGATTTTTTACCTACTTCCGTCCCCAAATAAGGATGAACGATTGATCTTAAGCCCAAGATCTCAGGGAAGAATGTTAATTTCTTACTTAATTATTTATACCAAAAAATAATAAAAAAGACCAATTTTTATTCTATGTTATAAGAGAAATGTTTTTTATATTTTTAAGCTATTTAAGATTTTCTCTCTGTCAACGTTTTCAACTATTTTAGCCTTTCCTATTCCATCTAAAATAATGAATCTTAAAGTTGTGTCTTTACTTTTTTTATCCGATTGCATGGCTTTAAGAATTCTTGCAGGTTCACAATTAGCAGGAAGTTTTGTGGGAAGGTTGAATTTTTTAATTAAGGACTTAATTTTATCAAACTCTTGTGAATTTATTTTGCCTAACAATAGAGATAATTTGGCTGCACAAACCATTCCAACTCCAACTGCTTCGCCATGNTTNAATCCCTTAAAAGATTGAACGCTTTCTATGGCATGTGCGAAAGTATGACCAAAGTTGAGATNAGCTCTNACTGATTTCTCTCTTTCGTCTTGCTCAACAATANTTGCCTTAATTTTTGTTGATNTCCTNATNAGGTTNGATAACTCNGTAATGTTTCCTTTCTTTTNAATATTCTGATCAAAGTTATCTAATTTNGATAANAGATTTTTATCTTCAATCANCGCATGTTTAATTATTTCTGAGTAACCTGCTGCTAAATGCCTTTTACTCAGCGATTTGAGAAAACATGTATCAATCAATACTGCTGCAGGTTGCTTAAATGCACCAATCATATTTTTAAATTTTTTACTGTTAACACCTGTTTTACCCCCCACAGAAGCATCGACCTGGGCCAGAAGAGTAGTAGGAATATGTATAACTTCAATTCCGCGAAGATATACAGAAGCTACAAAACCTGCGAGATCTGTAGTTATGCCGCCACCAAAAGAAACAATCAATGAATCTCTTGAGAATTTCAAATCAATTAATTTTTCTATAATTTTTTGAGAGGTCTCTAAAGATTTATTTTTTTCATTTGCTATGAATCTAAAGGATTCAAATTTACTCGGCTTTGATTTCCTTATGAAGCTCTTAACTTTTCTGATTGATAAATCAGGAAGTTTTGAGTCAAAAACAAAAAAAATCTCTTTTGAATTGGATATTTTTTTTAAGGGAAAGCTATTAATAAAATCATTACCAAAATAAATGGAATAATTTGAACTAGGTGTGCTTACTTTTAATTGTTTAATTGTTTTCATTTAGTTCTTCAATAATTTTCATGAGAATATCTTTGCTTTTATATTTATCTACATTAATTTCAAAATTTGAAACTTCTTTATAAAACTCTATCCTTTGATCATAGAGTTCTCTAAGTTTTTTTAACCTGTCTACGTTTTTTAAGAGAGGCCTTTTATCCGATCTAGACGTTCTTTTGCTTTGTCTTTCAACTGAGGCATTTAAGAAAATAACTCTATTTTCTTTTAATTTCTCACGATTTTCCTGATCAGTAACGATACCTCCGCCAGTTGCAATAATCATATTTAAGTTATTTGGGATATTTATTAAAAACTCTTTCTCTTTTTCTCTAAAATATTTCTCACCTTCATTTTCAAAAATCTCATTAATAGTTTTGTTTTCTTTTTTCTCAATTTCTTTGTCTGTATCAATAAATTTTTTATCTAAACTTTTAGCCAGTTTCTTTCCCAAGCTTGATTTTCCAGATCCCATGGGTCCAACAAGAAAGATGTTCATCTACTCATTATATCTATTAGAATTATCTTTTAGAAAATGAAAAATTTTTTTAGGGCATTATTCAGGTCAAAGATATTTCTAATATCTTTAATCAGTGTTCTTTTGCCATTTCAAATGGCGCTTGGANTTTANATATANCTTTANCCTGAATTACCTAAAATTAGTGACCTTGATAAAGCAGAATTACAAATTCCATTAAAAATTTANACTAGCGATGGAAANCTTATTTCTGANTTTGGGGAAATNCATAGAACNAAAATTATTTTTGAAGACATACCTGAGGGACTNGTTAATGCATATCTTGCAGCTGAAGACGATGAATTTTTCTCTCATACGGGTATCGATTTTACTGCTCTTGCTAGAGCGCTAAGTGAGTTGATAATTACGGGAGAAAAAGGCAGCGGTGGTGGAACTTTGACAATGCAAGTTGCAAGAAATTATTTGCTTACCCAAGAAAAAACCTACANAAGAAAGTTAAAGGAAATTTATACGGCCTTTATGCTTGAAGTCTTCTTAACAAAAGAGGAAATATTTGAACTTTATGTAAATAAAGTTTTTTTAGGAAACAGAGCTTATGGCATTGTTGCGGCCTCCTCAATTTATTACGGAAAGNCTCTTCAAGATTTATCTNTAGCTCAATTTGCAATGATTGCTGCATCAACGCAAAGACCATCAGAGGTGAANCCACTGGCAAATAAAAGAAGAGCATTGAATAGAAGAAATTGGATACTTAAACGAATGAAAGATCTNGGATACATCTCAGAAAGCGATTATGAGGTAAATGTATCTGAACCTCTTACAGCAGATAATTATGGAATCAAACCTGAGGTGGAAGCCGGTCATTTGGCAGAAGAAATTAGAAAATACATGGTTAGTAACTATGGAAGGGGAGTATATAAAGATGGCTATGAAGTTTATTCAACAATAAATTCACAGCATCAACTTTCTGCCAACAAAGCTCTCAAAACTGGAATAGAGAGTTATGAGAGTAGACATGGATTTAGAAAGCCGAAGAATTATGAAAATTTGATCCCAAATAAATTTCTTAATAAGTCCGAAGTGTTCTATCAATTTTTTTATCAAGACATAGATTTTTCTGATGAGTATGGAATAGAAAAAACCGATGAGCATCCTTTCAGGTTGATTGAATCTCTATATGAGTCACTCCCAAAATATAAAGATTTTGTCCCTGCCATATTTCTTTCAGTAGAAGATCAAGTTGTATTTCTTATCAATTCTAATTTAGAGCTCATAAGAATTTTTAAAGAAGACCTGATTACGAAGATTAGACCAAAAATAGATGAAAATAGAATAGATAGAGAGGTTCAGGAATTTTCGGATTTCTTCTCTCCTGGAGATCTCGTTTGGATGAATGAAAGTATCGAAAAAGTGGAATTCTCTCAATATCCAGAGATTCAATCATGCATCGTGAGTCTTGATCCAAAGGATGGAAAGATCTTGGCTTTGGTCGGCGGATATGACTTTTATTCAAGTAACTACAATCGAGTTTTTCAAGCAAAACCTCAGCTTGGTTCAAACTTTAAACCTTTTTTATATAGTGCTGCTTTTGAAAATGGTTATAACCCATCCTCAATAATCCTCGATGCACCNATAGTTTTTGAAGATGACAATTTAGAAGATGTCTGGCGCCCAAAAAATTCATCCGGTAGATTCTATGGACCAACAAGATTGAGAGAGGCATTGGTTCAGTCAAGAAACATAGTTTCAGTGAGACTTCTTCAGGAATTAGGTATCGACAAAGTAAGAAGCCATGTTCAGAAATATGGATTCCAAGAAGATGAAATTCCGAATGATTTGTCTNTGGCTCTTGGATCTTATAGTTCAACTCCTNTACAAAATGCAAAAGCCTTTTCTATNATTGCTAATGGAGGAAAATCTATAGAGCCTTATTACATTGAAAAAATCGTTCTTCCTAATTCAGAAGTATTAGATTTCTCAAAAACTAAAACTTTAGATTTAAGAACCTCAAGATTATGGAATGGATACAATGAAGAAAATAATGAAGAANAAATCATTGATCCTAGAATTACATATGTAATTAATGACATTTTGATAGAAGCGGCAAAAAGAGGAACAGCAAGCAATATAAANAAATTATCCAGAGATGATTTTGCAGGAAAAACTGGAACAACTAATGATGCAGAGAGCACTTGGTTTACAGGCTTTAATAATAGCTTCTTAGCAACAGTTTGGTTTGGATATGATCAACCTAAGCCACTAGGGGAGAGAGAGTTNGGAAGNACAACTGCTTTACCTATTTGGATGAATTATGTCTCCGAGGTTGAGAACAATATCGATAAAGGAACGCAACCAAGGCCT
>FUFK010756637.1_pt2 | contig 18653 bp, 18 predicted proteins | sample 1021851 | NCBI WGS metagenome assembly FUFK01 (sample SAMEA51879418, study PRJEB19060) | metagenome
ANGGCACGCCGATNCTGCTTTATGAAGCGGGCGAAGGGCTGCGCTTTGACGANATGGCNGTGCGTGCGGGGCTTGCCGGGATCCTGCGGGTCATGCGCGGCCAAGACATGCTGCCCGCCAAGGGCATCGCCCGCGCCCGCAGCGCGCCCTATATCTGCACCGCGTCCCATTGGTTGCGCGCCCCAGCTGGCGGGCTGTTGCGGACTTTTCGGGCAGAGGGAGAGACCGTGGCCGAAGGCGAGCTGCTTGCCATTGTGTCGGACCCCTTTGGCAAAGAAGAGGCGGAACTGCTGGCCGATGCGCCGGGCATTCTTATTGGGCGCGCGATCCTGCCTATCGTTAACGAAGGCGACGCGGTCTTTCACCTTGCCAAACTTGGCCCCCGTGCGGCAGAGGCCACGGTTGACGATCTGGTCAATCAGTTGGAGGAAGATCCGCTGTTTGACGAAGACGAGATCATCTAAACCTGCGCGAAGTCATTCCTCGCGCAGCAAGACCGCAGAGATCGGGACCAAAGCCACATCACTGGCCCGGTCCTGCAAGCCCCAAAGCAGCAAGGCCGAGACGGTATCTGGCCGCAGACGGCCCAACATAATGACGGCGCCCTCTTGGCCGGCTTTGAACGCCGCTTGATCCAGAAACCGCCGGATCACTCGCGCAGTCTGATCCTTACTGTCGAAATCGCGAAACACCGGATCCGCTGGCACGCCTGCCTTGCGCGCCAGTTTCGGCATGGTGTTGAGCCCTTTGTCCTGCGTCACCAGCCCGTGGCCGGACTGCGCAAGGATATCCGTCACTTGATCGGCCAGCGCCCGGCTGCCTTGAAAGCCGCTCTGGGTCCCTTCCAGCACACCGACCACGGGCCCGATCCGGTCGAGCGTGGCGGCAAAGGCGGTCTCGGCGTCGCTTGGCTGTGCGCCCTGCGGCAGATCGACCAGCGCCAAGACCTCAAACCCGGCCTCGCGATAGGTTTCCACCCGTTCCGCCGCGTCCGAGAGGCCGCTGTCGACCGCAAAGCTCAGCGGATAGGGAAAACTGCGCAGCGCGGCCAGCCCGGCGCTGCCCGCGGTGACCGAAGTGCCATCGTCGATCAAGACCACGCTCATCAGCGGCTTGCCCTCGGGCAGCTCACCAGCGAGGCTATTGACCATTACGGGGCGCGGGTCTTCAACTACGATCTCGTCAGCCTCGCCGGGCTCTGCCACGGCTGTCGCGCCGGGGCGGTTGATCACAACGCCCGTGTTGCGGTCAGTCAGCGTAGCTGCCGGTGTGCCGATGGCCGGGCGGCNATCGCCCTCAGGATCGGCGGGTTCTGGATCGACTTCCGCAACTTCCATCTCTTCCAGCGGCTCAGGGCTGTCCGCTTCGGTGGTCTGCGGCTCTAGCGCCGGGGAAGACAGGTCAGATTCAGGCGCTTCATCCTCAACACGAGGCGTCTCTTCGAGCGCGTCGGCCTCAACCTCCGGTTCTTCAACCACGACCTCCTCCGCCGGCAGGGTGATCACCTCTTCTTCCTCCACCTCTGGCGCTTCCATGCCCTGCGGGGCGTCAAAAGCGCCTTCGATATCGGCCACATCCGGCGCAGGCGGCTGTGCAGGTTCGGTGCTGATCGAAAGCTCATCTACAGGCTGCGGCACGCCGGGCGCCATGGCTTGTGGGTTCGGCAGCACCGGCTCTTCCGCGCCGGGAGACCTCGGGGTCTGGCCCTCTGGCGCTGCGGGGGTGCTAAGCCCTTCGGCATCGCCCGTCTCCGGCAAGCTGGCTGAGGTCTGGGTGTCAGGGTCGAGCGCGGCAAGGCTGTCTTGCTCAGGCACATCGGCACGCGGCGCGGGGGCGTTCAACACGGGCGCGGAATCGCGGCTGCGCCCCTGCTCACCTGCATCGGTCACATTGATCCGCGCCGGGGCGGGACCAGAGCCGGGCGCATCACCCACCTGCGGCGGCAAGGGCAAGGGCATCATCAACGACACCGCACCGGCCACACCGATGCACGTCACACCCCCCCAAATCAGCCCGCTCAGAACTCCGCGTGCCATCTGCGCTACTCCTGCTGTCTGCGCCACGGCCAGAAAGCCCGGCGATCCCTCAATTGGCTTGCCCCAAACTCTTGACGATAGGGTTCAAGCCTGAACATGTATGCCAAAACCTATACCGCGCTCCGGCGCGGTTTCTCCAGTCCTAATACAAAGAAATGCCTGCCTGTGCTGCTGCTCATCGATAACTACGACAGCTTTACCTATAACTTGGTCCACTATCTGGGCAGCCTCGGGGCGGATGTGCAGGTGCACCGCAACGACGCGCTCAGCGTGGACGAAGCGATGGCCATGAACCCCGCCGGTATCTTGCTGTCCCCCGGCCCCTGTGACCCTGACCAAGCGGGGATATGCCTAGAGCTGACCCATGCCGCTGCCGAAGCGCGGGTGCCGCTCTTCGGCGTCTGCCTTGGCCATCAGACCCTTGGCCAAGCCTTTGGCGGCAAGGTCGTGCGTGCGGATGACATCGTGCACGGCAAGCTGGGCCAGATGCAACATGAGGGGCGCGGTGTCTTTGCCGGACTGCCCTCGCCCTTCGGGGCCACGCGCTATCACTCGCTGGTGGTGGAACGCGCAAGCCTGCCGGAGTGCCTTGAGATCACCGCCTCGCTCGAAGACGGCACGATCATGGGTCTGCAACACCGCGACCTGCCGATGCACGGCGTGCAATTCCATCCAGAATCGATCCGGTCCGAGCATGGCCACGCCCTGCTGCAAAACTTCCTGAATGAGATGAAGGTCCCGGCATGAGTAGCGCGCTGAAACCCTTGCTTGACGCCGCTGCCAACGGGCCGCTCACCTCGGATCAAGCTGTGGAGGCCTTTGAAATCCTCTTCGAAGGCGAAGCCACGCCAAGCCAGATCGGTGGCTTTCTCATGGCCCTGCGCACGCGCGGCGAAACGGTCACCGAATATGCCGCCGCCGCAAAGGTCATGCGCAGCAAATGCAACGCCGTGCGCGCGCCCGAAGGGGCAATCGACATTGTCGGCACGGGCGGCGATGGCAAGGGGACGCTAAACATCTCAACCGCCGCTGCCTTTGTGGCCGCGGGTGCAGGCGCGGTCGTGGCAAAACATGGCAACCGCAACCTCAGCTCGAAATCCGGCGCTTCCGACGCGCTGTCGCAGCTTGGCATCAACGTCATGGTCGGCCCTGCGGTGGTCGAGCGTGAATTGGCCGAGGCGGGCATCGGTTTCATGATGGCCCCCATGCATCACCCCGCCGTCGCCCATGTCATGCCCACAAGNTCNGANCTTGGCACCCGCACGATCTTTAACATCCTCGGCCCGCTCACCAATCCCGCNGGGGTNAANCGCCAGNTNACCGGNGCCTANANCCGNGANCTGATCGANCCNATGGCGCTGACGCTGAAACAGCTCGGCTCTGAAAAAGCGTGGCTCGTGCACGGGTCCGACGGCACGGATGAACTGACGATCACCGGCGTTAGCTGGGTCGCCGCACTGGAAGACGGCGTGGTTAACTTGCGCGAATTGCACCCCGAAGACGCGGGCCTGCCGGTCCATCCGTTCGAGGCCATCGCCGGGGGTGAGCCTGCCGAGAACACCAAACATTTCAATGCCCTGCTCGATGGTGTTCCATCGGGTTACCGCGACGCTGTGTTGCTCAACGCGGCCTCNGCCTTGGTCGTAGCGGATGTGGCCCCCGATTTGAAAACCGGCGTCGAAATGGCTCGTGAAAGCATCGACAGCGGCACAGCGCGTGACCGGATCGAAAAAGTGGCGCGCATCAGCCAGTCTAAATGACACCACCAAGCCTCAGCGCGCTTGGCGAATGGGCCGAACTGCCCTTTTTCGCTGCGGACTGGCCGCGTATCGCCGAACAGCTAGCTGCCGAGCCGCGTGAGATTTTGCCGCCGGCTCCCAAGATATTCGCGGCACTTGAACACCTTCAACCCGCAGCGGTGGAGGTGGTGATCCTCGGCCAAGACCCCTATCCCACGCCCGGCCATGCGCAGGGCTATGCCTTCTCAGCCGAGCCTNACGTGCGTCCGATACCGCGTTCTCTTTCCAATATCTTCAAAGAGTTACACGACGATCTTGGTCCACCCCCTGAAGACCCCGATCTGCGGTTCTGGGCCGATCAAGGCGTCTTGTTGTTGAACNACGTCCTAACCGTTCCNGCNGGCTNTGCGAANGNACATGNGAAACTNGGCTGGCAANCGCTGACCGCTCAGGTNCTNGCCCGCCTCTCNGATCGCCCCCGCGCCTATCTGCTNTGGGGCGCNCATGCGCAGAAGGCCGCGGCGCAGGTTGACCCGGTGCAAAACCTCAAGATCGAGACACCGCACCCATCGCCGCTTTCCGCTCGCCGCGGCTTCTTTGGCTCGCGCCCCTTCAGCCGGGTGAATGACTGGTTGCAGGGCCAAGGCAAGCCCGGCATACATTGGACAAAGCCGTGAGGATGCCATGACCGCCACTATTCTGGAAAAAATCAAAGCCTATAAGCTGGAAGAAATCGCCGCTGCCAAGGCCGAAAAGTCGCAGGCTGACATGGAGGCCGCCGCCCGTGCAGCACCGCCCGTGCGCCCCTTTGCGCAGCGCCTGCACGAAGCTTCCCGCGAGGGCTATGGCCTGATTGCCGAGATCAAGAAAGCCAGCCCGTCGAAAGGGTTGATCCGAGAAGATTTCGAACCCGCCGCCCTTGCCCGTGCCTATGCCGCAGGCGGCGCGACCTGCCTATCGGTTTTGACCGACACGCCGAGTTTCCAAGGTGCAAAAGAGTTTTTGGTCGATGCCCGCGCGGCCTGCGATCTTCCGGTGCTGCGCAAGGATTTCCTTTACGACCCCTATCAAGTCGCCGAAGCGCGAAGCCTTGGTGCGGATTGCATTCTGATCATCATGGCCTCTGTTTCTGATGCGCAGGCCGCCGAGTTGGAGCAAGCCGCGCAGGACTGGGGCATGGATGCGCTGATCGAAGTGCATGACGCCGCAGAACTGGCCCGTGCCGAAAAGCTTACGAGCCGGATGATTGGGATTAATAACCGCAATCTCAATACCTTCGAGACCTCTCTTGGCGTGACACGTCAACTTTCGGAAGCGGTGCCGCCCGATCGGATGCTGGTCTGCGAATCTGGCCTCTACACCCCCGCCGACCTCGCTGATATGGCGATTTACGGCGCGCGCTGTTTCTTGATTGGCGAAAGCCTTATGCGGCAGGAAGATGTCGAACAGGCCACCCGCGATCTGTTGGCGAGTCCACTCGTCCCCGGAGGTATGTGATGGCGCTGACCCACTTTGATGCTGAAGGCGACGCGCATATGGTTGATGTCTCTGACAAGGCCGTGACCTCCCGCGTGGCCAAGGCCGAGAGCTACATCAAGATGGCTTCGGAAACGTTTGATATCATTACCGAAGGACGCGCGAAGAAGGGTGACGTTCTGGGCATCGCACGGCTNGCNGGGATCATGGCGGCCAAGCGTACGGCGGATCTAATCCCGCTTTGCCACCCATTGCCGATTACAAAAGTCAGTGTTGATCTAACGCCCGACGCCACCCTACCGGGCATTCGGATCTCGGCCACCGTCAAGACAACCGGTCAAACGGGCGTTGAGATGGAAGCCCTCACCGCCGCCTCCGTTACCGCGCTCACAGTCTATGACATGGCGAAAGCGGTAGATAAGGCGATGGAAATTGGTGGCACGCGGGTCACATTGAAAGACGGTGGCAAATCAGGCCGTTATGAGGCGACATGATCAGCGTTGAAGCGGCAATGGAGGCTGTTTTAGACCTCGTCACCCCGCTAGAAACTGAAGAAATCGCTCTGCGGGCTGCCAATGGCCGCGTCTTGTCACAACCCGTGGTGGCGCAGCGCAGCCAACCGCCCTTTGCCGCCTCCTCTATGGACGGCTACGCACTGCGCCGGGCTGAGGTTGAGCCGGACGCGATGTTTAAGGTGGTTGGCGAGGCCGCGGCGGGCCATGGTTACACAGGGACGCTCCGCGCCGGGCAAGCCATCCGCATATTCACTGGCGCACCCATCCCCGATGGGGCCGATTTCGTGTTGATCCAAGAGGATGTCACCCGGCGCGGCAACCTTATCACCCTTGGCCACCGCATTGATGACAAAGACAATATCCGCCCTGCGGGGGGTGATTTCACCCAAGGCGAAGAGCTCACTGCTCCGCGCATTCTGCGCCCTGCAGACGTGGCGTTGCTCGCCGCGATGAACGTGGCGAGAGTGCCCGTCACCCGCAAACCCGCCATCGCGATCCTCGCCACAGGCGATGAATTGGTGCAACCGGGCGAGAGCCCCGGCCTTGACCAAATCATCGCCTCCAACAGCTACGGCCTTGCCGCGATGTTCGAGGGTGCAGGCGCCGAGGTGCGTATGCTGCCCATCGCGCGCGACACGGCGGCCTCGCTCAAACAAGCCTTCGCCTTGGCCCGCGGCGCGGACCTTATTGTCACGATCGGCGGCGCTTCGGTGGGCGATCACGACCTAATTGCGCCGGTCGCGGCAGAGCTCGGCATGCAGCAGGCTTTTTACAAGGTCGCCATGCGCCCGGGCAAGCCCCTGATGGCAGGCAAGATCGGAGCTTCAGCAATGATCGGTCTGCCGGGAAACCCAGTCTCAGCAATGGTTTGCGGGGCGGTCTTCGTGTTGCCGATGCTGCGGCGGATGTTGGGGTTGCAAGACGTACAAGCCCCCCTGCGCAATGCGCCCCTCGGGCGCGGCATTGGCCCAAATGGACCGCGAGCGCACTATATGCGAGCTCAGCTTCGGGATGGGGCGCTTTATCCGGATGATCGTCAGGATTCATCCCTTCTGTCCGTCTTGGCGCAGGCGGATGCTTTGATGGTTCGTCCGCCCGCGGATCCAGCAAGGAATGCCGGGGATATACAGCAGTACATTTTGATTTAACGCCCGCAGCGGTTGACACAAAACAAGAACATCACTAGAACAAAAGCAATAAAAGCTTCAGGGGCCGTGCGATGCTGACCAAAAAACAACTCGATTTGCTTTCTTTCATTCACCAGCGCGTGCAGCGCGACGGCGTCCCGCCGAGTTTTGATGAGATGAAGTTGGCACTCGATCTGCGGTCAAAATCTGGCATTCACCGTTTGATCACGGCACTAGAAGAACGCGGATTTATTCGGCGCCTTGCCCATCGTGCCCGCGCGATCGAAGTGGTCAAACTCCCGGAAAGCCTCGGCGGTGCGCCCGGTTTTGCCCCGCGCGTGATTAACGGAGATCGCCCCGACACCCCGCCGCCGCCCGCAGCACAATCGGTCACGGCGCAACACGCCTTTGATGTGCCGGTCATGGGCCGGATCGCTGCCGGTGTTCCGATTGAGGCGATCTCACAAGTCTCGCACAGCGTCACGGTTCCGGGTGGGATGATCGCCGGTCAAGGCGAGCATTATGCGCTTGAAGTACGGGGCGACTCGATGATTGAGGCGGGCATCAATGATGGCGACATCGTGGTGATCCGGGAGACAGCTGTGGCCGACAACGGTGATATCGTGGTCGCGCTGGTCGAGGATCAAGAGGCGACGCTGAAACGTTTCCGTAGGCAGGGGTCTTCGGTCGCGTTGGAAGCGGCAAACGCGGCCTATGAAACCCGCGTACTGCCTTCGGATAAGGTTAAGGTTCAGGGTCGACTGGTGGGGTTGATCCGCACCTACTGACGCTTTGGCCTGCTGTTCCACAAACGCAGGCCGGCACGGTCCCTAGCGGTGGTGATTTGCCAACCCTGGGACGATTTGGTTAGCGCCAGTGCGCCGGTTTCACGTAGGCGAACGGGATCATAGATTGGGCAGCCCCAAGCCTGGGCTGCCTTTATCTCGACAGATGCCACCACGATATCTTCCGGCTGACAGCCGGTAAATGCGGCGACCGCCCGTTTTCCTGAAAGGTGGATAATTCTATCCTCTTGCGCGGCCCACCTTTGAGCGGCCATGGCCTGATCAACGCCGTCGCCGTCATTTTCCAACCAATTGCGGGCAACAAATCCAGCGCCCCTCTCTTTGCTGAGCGCCCTGCCCGCCGGGGTCATTACACCCACCAACGTCCCAGTATCAGCGACAAGCACATCGGGGCGCGTGGCCCCCTGCCAAAGGGCGAAGGACAGCAGCATCGCGGGCCCGCCCAACCAGCGCATGCGGCCTTGCCACAGGATGAGCCATAGAAATCCAAGCGACAGAAGCGGCAGCACCCATCCCCCCGGCCCCGGCACGAAACTGCGCGCGCCGGGCAGATGCGCCACCAGATCCGCGACCGATAGTATCCACCTCAGGCCGAGCCCCATCGCCCAAAGCGGCAGCCCCTCGCCCCCTATGGGCGCGAGGATGGCGGCCAGCACGGCGGCGGGAATGACCAAGACGCCCATCAACGGGACCGAAAGCAGGTTTGCCACCAGCCCGTAATGTGCGACCGTGTTAAAATGCGCGGCGGAGATTGGCGCGGTGGCGAAACCCGCAACGGCTGAGGAGATCACGATAGCAGCGACCGGGCGCAGGCGCTTGGGGATGACCTCACCCTCGAAGTCGCGCATCCAGCCAAAGACTGCGACAAGCGCAGTGGTCGCGGCGAATGACATCTGGAACCCCGGCCCCATCAGCGCCTCGGGGCGCAGGGTCAGCACGATAATCCCCGCCACGGCGACGGCCCGCAACGAAATCGCCCGCCGCCCGATCATCAGCGCGCACAGGGCGACGGCGCACATAATATAGGCCCGCTCGGTCGCGACATTCCCGCCCGAAAGCGCGAGATAGCCGGTTGCGGCGATAAGAGCAGCCGCCGCCGCGATGCTGCGGCTGGGCCAGCCTGTGGCCGATACCGGATGCAGAGCAAGGATCAACCGCGCCGCGCCAAAGACGACCGCGCTAAGCAGCCCCATGTGCAGTCCTGAGATCGCCAATAGATGCGCCAGATTGCTGCTGCGCAGGTTTTGCAGCGCGGCTTGCGAAATGGCGCTGCGGTCGCCGGTGGTGATGGCGGCGGCAAAACCGCCAATGTCTCCGGGCAGATGCGCGCGGACCCGTGCCGATGCGGCCATGCGCAGCCGAAACAGGGCCAGATCGGGGTCCCTTTCGGCTGGTTCTGCGATCCCCAATAGCGGCACCCGGGCATAACCGACCGCACCCAGCCCCGCGAACCAAGCGTGGCGCTGAAAATCAAATCCGCCGGGTTCAACCGGGCCCGCGGGCGGCGACAGATGGGCCGTGGTCATCACCAGCATGCCCGGCTTGGGCGCAACCCCGCCGGGGAGTTTCGAGTGGAGCGAGACCCGGACTCGGCTCGGCGTCCGCGCGGGCGGCACCCGCTCCAACCGGACCTGATCAAGCGTGATACGCGGCGCATCCGATTGGCTGCGGTCAAGCGCCACGACGCGTCCTTCGACAGCGCCGTAGTAGCGCCAGCCGAGCACGGGGGCGCTCATCGAATGCGCCCGAAACGCCGCGAGGAGCAAACCCAGCAGAACCAAGGCCACACCGACCGCGAAGGGTGCAGTGACCTCAGGCAATGCCCGCGCCACAACCGCCAACGCGGCGGCGGCGAGTGCGGTGGCCCATAGCAAAGCTGCCGAAGGCTCCGCCGCCAGCGAAAAATACCATCCGATCCCCAAAGCGAGGCACACCGGCACCCAGCCGAACAGATGCCCCCGCTGGCGCAGCATCACGGTGCTGAACTGGTTCCAAAGGCCCATGCTTGCCCCCGCGGATCGCACTGGGTAGACAGACGTCAAATCCTAGGACCGGTAGGGTTACCAAACGGTAAACGCCGCTCCGAGCACAATATCTCTGACCGAAAGGCCCACCGCCATGAACGCCCCTGTTGTGACCCGTTTCGCCCCGTCTCCTACCGGGTTCTTGCACATCGGCGGGGCGCGTACCGCCCTATTTAACTGGCTCTATGCCCGTGGCCGTGGGGGTAAATTCCTGCTGCGCATCGAAGACACCGACCGCGCGCGGTCCACTCCAGAGGCGACGAAAGCGATTCTCGCCGGCATGTCCTGGCTGGGCCTAGATCACGATGGCGAAATCGTCAGCCAGTTCGAAAACGCCCCCCGCCANGCCGAAGTGGCGAANGAGCTGCTNGCNGCNGGNAAAGCCTATAAATGNTTCGCNNNCCAAGANGANATCACCGCCTTCCGCGAGGCNGCCANGCGCCGAGGGNCGCAGCACGCTCTACCGCTCGCCCTGGCGCGACGCCGATCCGGCAAGCCACCCCGACGCGCCCTACGTGGTCCGCATCAAGGCGCCGCTGGAAGGCACCACCGTGATCCGCGATCAGGTGCAGGGGGATGTGACCATCCGCAACGATCAGCTTGACGATATGATCCTGCTCCGCTCGGACGGTACACCGGTTTATATGCTCGCCGTGGTGGTGGACGATCACGATATGGGCGTGACCCATGTGGTGCGCGGCGACGATCACCTCAACAATGCCGCCCGTCAGATGATGATCTATGAGGCGATGGGTTGGGACGTGCCGGTCTGGGCGCATATCCCGCTGATCCACGGCGCGGACGGCAAGAAGCTGTCGAAACGTCACGGGGCCTTGGGGGCGCAGGAATATCAGGTAATGGGCTACCCGGCAGCGGGGATGCGCAACTACCTTGCCCGGCTGGGGTGGAGCCATGGGGATGACGAATTTTTTACCGATACACAGGCCCAAGAGTGGTTCGACCTTGACGGCATCCGCAAAAGCCCCGCGCAATTCGACCTGAAAAAGCTCGAAAATCTTTGCGGCCAGCATATCGCGCAGGCCGATGATGCCGCGCTGCGGCGCGAAATCGAAGCCTATCTGGAGGCCGCAGGTCAGCCTGCCCTTACGGCACCCCAAGCCGAGGGTTTGGAGCGGGCGATGTATTGCCTCAAAGATCGCGCGAAGACATTCCCGGAACTGCTTGAAAAAGCGACCTTTGTCTTAGCCGAGCGCCCGATCACCCCGGATGAGAAGGCCGCAAAGAACCTCGATACGGTATCCCGTGGCATACTGTCGGAATTGACGCCGCAATTGCAAAATGCTAGCTGGAACAAAGAAACGCTGGAGGAGGTACTGAACGGCTTTGCTGCCGCGCATGACACCAAATTTGGCAAGCTGGCGGGGCCGCTTCGGGCGGCTTTGGCTGGCAGGGCAGTCACCCCATCGGTTTTTGACATGATGTTGGTGCTGGGGCGCGATGAGACCCTTGCCCGACTGACGGACGCCGCGGCCTAAGTTTTGGTTCACCACTTCTTTGGGCGGCAGGTATAACTGAACGGGACAGCCCCATTTGGGGCTAGGCCCAGACGGCGGGGAGCATCTCCGCAGCCTACATTCGGGAAGGGATTTCATGACCAATAACAATAAAACCGCAACGCTGACGATCGACGATCAGAGCTTTGAGCTGCCGATTCACAGCCCCACCGACGGCCCCGATGTTGTCGACATCCGCAAGCTTTACGCTCAAGCGGGTGTCTTTACCTACGACCCGGGTTTTACCTCGACCGCTGCTTGCGACAGCACGATCACCTTTATTGACGGTGACGAGGGCGTGTTGCTGCACCGTGGCTACCCGATCGAGCAATTGGCGAGCAAATCGCATTACCTCGAAGTTTGCTACCTGTTGCTTTACGGTGAACTGCCCTCCCCCAAGGCGCTTGAAGATTTCGAATGCTTGGTGACCAACCACACCATGCTGCACGAGCAGATGATGAACTTCTTCCGTGGGTTCCGTCGCGACGCGCATCCGATGGCAATCATGGTGGGCGTGGTCGGCGCGATGTCGGCCTTCTATCACGACAGCACCGACATCAACGACGAGCACCAGCGCGAAGTCGCGACGATCCGTCTGATTGCCAAGATGCCGACCATCGCGGCGATGGCCTATAAATACACCATCGGCCAACCCTTCGTCTATCCGCGCAACGATCTGGACTATGCCTCGAACTTCCTGCGCATGTGCTTTGCCGTTCCGGCCGAAGACCATGAGGTAAACCCGATCCTGAGCCGCGCGATGGACCGGATCTTTACCCTCCACGCGGACCACGAGCAGAACGCCTCGACTTCCACGGTGCGCTTGGCGTCTTCTTCGGGCGCCAACCCCTTCGCTTGTATCGCTGCTGGCATCGCCTGCCTCTGGGGTCCGGCGCATGGTGGTGCAAACCAAGCCTGCCTCGAGATGCTCAAGGAAATCGGCACGCCCGATCGCATTCCTGAGTTCATCGCCCGCGCCAANGACAANAACGANCCNTTCCGCCTGATGGGNTTTGGNCACCGCGTTTACAAAAACCANGACCCGCGCGCGACCGTGATGAAGGAAAGCGCCGACGAAGTTCTGGAACTGATGGGGGTCGAGAACAACCCGATCCTTCAGGTCGCCAAGGAACTCGAAAAAGCTGCGTTGGAAGATCCGTATTTCGCGGAGAAGAAGCTTTTCCCGAACGTCGACTTCTACTCGGGCATCATTCTCGAAGCTATGGGCTTCCCCACATCGATGTTCACCCCGATCTTCGCGCTCGCGCGGACCGTGGGCTGGATCTCGCAGTGGAAAGAGCAGATCAGCGATCCGCAGCTTAAAATCGGTCGTCCGCGTCAGCTTTACCTTGGTGAAGACAAGCGCGACTACGTCGACATCGAGAACCGCTGAACCAACCGACAGTAACATCGCAAGCGCCCCGCATTTCCGGGGCGTTTCGCATTTTGCCCCAGCCCTGCAAACGGCACCCGCATGGGACGTTGTTGACCCTAGGGCAACAATGGAGATGCAAAGCGGTGTGCGAATACCCCGGCTCCGAATCGCGAAAATTAACGCCACTTCTCGCGACGTATGTAATGGGTCCGAAAAACAGTGAATGTTTCCAAGCGTTTTGCCAGTTGCGAAACACCGAGCCGCAAATTACGGCCAAATTACGGCACTGTTTCGCCCCGCGTGACAATGGCCCAGTCCCGCTTGACGGGAATCCCCCCGGGGCGATACCCTCACATCAAGAGGCCTTTTCGGGGTGGGAAAGGCATTATCGCGGCACTGCATTGAGGGATTTCCCCTCTCGCGGTCCGGCTGGAGTCCGCCCCAAAGGTAGATGATATTTGGCAGCTAGCAGCCCGCCCGCGACGAAGGAAAGCACGATGACCGGATCAGAACGGACCAAAGGGCTTCGCTGGGACTGCGCCACCGGTCTGACGCCCGCCAAGACCAGTGAAATCCCCGGCCCTCAGGGTGCACTGGTGCCCGACACGCTGCATGATTGCGATCAGATTGCGGTGGTCTATGACAAGGGCCAGACCCCGCCGCGGATCACCATCGCGCAGGTGTCGAATTCCGTGCATACGGTTTTGGCGGATGGGGTCGCGGTGGCGGTGGTGGCGCGGGCCAATGGCCCGGCACCTTCGGCAAGCGATGTGCTTTTGGTCGAGCGGAGCTGCTAGCCTTACTGCCCCTGAAACTTGGGGCTGCGCTTTTGTGTAAAGGCCGTGACCCCTTCGGCGAAATCCTGTGACTTTCCGCAGCGGCCCTGCGCCTCGGCTTCCAGCGACAGTTGATCCTCCAACCCATTGTCCCAAGACGCGCGGATCGCTTTCTTGGCCTCTGCATAGGCCGCTGTGGGACCTGCGGCCAATTGCGCGGCCTTAGCGCGCCAATGGGCGTCGAATTCGGCATCCGGTACGGCTTGCCAGATCATGCCCCAATCATCGGCCTGCCGCGCCGTGATCTTATCGGCGAAAAGGGCCGCGCCCATCGCCTTGGCCATGCCCATCTGGCGCGGCAGCGCATAGGTGCCGCCCGCGTCAGGGATCAAGCCAATGCGGGTGAAAGCCTGCATGAAATAAGCGCTCTCACTGGCAAAGACGACATCGGCGGCCAACGCGATATTCGCCCCCGCCCCCGCTGCCGGGCCGTTCACGGCGGCGATGGTCGGCACGGGGCAGTTGATGATGGCGCGCAGCAGCGGGGCATATTCTTCGCGCAGTGTTTTCTCCAGATCGGCGACGCCGCCTGCCCGGTCGGCCAAGTCCTGCCCCGAGCAAAAGGCNCGNCCCGCCCCNGTCAGGACCACGACCCGCGCCGCGCGCCCGCCTTCGGTCACCGCATGNGTNAGCTCCGCCCGCATTTGGGTGGTCAGCGCATTCATCTTGTCGGCGCGGTTCAGCGTGATCANCGCGACATCATCGGTCAGCGCATAGGTGATCGTTTCATAGTCCATCTTGCTATCCTTGATTGCTTGGCCGCAGCATATCAAAGCAAGTTGCCACTGCCAGTGCAACGGGGCGTCAGCGGTCGAGAATATCGCGCAGGCGGGCTTCTTCCTCGGGCGAGAGTGGGGCCTCGGTCGGGGTTTTGCTGCGCGCACGGCCACGCAGATAGACCACCCCGAGCCCTCCGGCCAACAAAAGCATCAGCGGCCCCGCACCCCACAGCAGCCAATTGGCCCCCGTGGCCTGCGGGTTAAGCAGGACATATTCACCGTAGCGGTCGACGATGAAATCCACCGCTTCCTCATCGCTGTCGCCTGCCACTAACCGTTCGCGCAGCAAGATGCGCAGATCGCGCGCAAGGCTTGCGTTGCTCTCATCGATGCTTTCGTTACGGCAAACGAGGCAGCGCAGACCTTGGCTCAGCTCCCGCGCGCGGGCCTCCAATGCGGGATCGTCCAACACCTCGTCAGGCTGAACCGCCCAAAGCGGGCTGGCGAGCAGGGTCAGGATCAGCAGNAGCCGCTTCATTCCGCAGGCACCCCTGCTGGTTGTTTGCGTGCGCCCGCCGCGACACGGAAACGCCGGTCGCTCAGGCTCAGTACCCCGCCAAGCGCCATCAGCGCACAACCGATCCAAATCCAATTGGTCATCGGTTTGATATAGGTCCGCACAGCCCAACCGCCGCCGTCCTGCGCATCGCCGATCACCACATAGATGTCCCGGGCGAGGTTATAATCGATCGCCGCCTCGGTCGTCGGCATCTGCGCCACGGGGTAGAACCGCTTTTCAGGCCGCAGGGTCGAGATCACATCGCCCTCCTGCGCCAGCGTGATCTCAGCCATAGTGCTGAGGTAGTTCGGCCCCCTGACTTCACTCACGTTGCGGAGGGTCAGCGTGTAGCTGCCCACGTCAAAAGGCTCATCAATCCGGGCCACGCGGATGTCATCCACGGCCCAAGCCATCAGCCCCGCGATCCCGGCCATGGTGATGCCCAGCCCGCCATGCGCCGTGGCCTTGCCCCAATCAGCGCGCGGCAGACGCCGTAGACGGCGCAACTTACCCGGGCCGCGGCCCAAACGCTGCATCACATCCACCGCGGTGCCCATCAGCAGCCATGCCCCAAGGAACATGCCCACAGGCCCCAACAGCCCGCGTCCGGACTGCATGGCAAAGGCCAAGCCCCCAAGCGCCAGCGCCAAGAGGAAGACATAGCGCAGCGGGTATAGTGCGCGCATGATCTTGGCACGTTTCCACGGCATCGCGCTGCCGATCGGCAGGATCAGTCCAAGCGCTACCATGAAAGGAGTAAATGCAGCGTTAAAGAATGGCGGTCCGACACTGAGTTTGCGGTCAAGGAACATCTCGGCCACCAGCGGCCACATGGTGCCCACGAAAACGACGAAACAGGCCACAGCCAGCAGCAGATTGTTCACCACCAAGGCGGTCTCACGGCTCAAAAGGCCAAAGACGCCCTTAGCCTCAAGCGCCGATGCGCGCAACGAGTAGAGCACCAGCGCCCCGCCGGTGAAAGACCCCAGAATGGCCAGAATAAAGACCCCGCGCTCAGGGTCGTTGGCAAAGGCATGGACGGAGGTCAGCAGACCAGAACGCACGATAAAGGTGCCGATCAGCGAGAAACCGAAAGCAAGGATCGCCAGCAGGATGGTCCAGCTTTTCAAGCTCTCGCGTTTTTCCACCACAATCGCCGAATGCAGCAGCGCCGCCGCCAAGAGCCAGGGCATGAAGCTCGCATTTTCGACCGGATCCCAGAACCAGAAACCGCCCCAGCCAAGCTCATAATAGGCCCACCAAGACCCGAGCGCGATGCCGATGGTCAGAAACACCCAAGCCGCCAGTGTCCAAGGCCGCACCCACCGGCCCCACGCCGCATCCACGCGCCCTTCGATCAGCGCCGCCACGGCAAAGCTGAAGGCCATGCTGAGGCCAACATAGCCGAGATAGAGAAATGGCGGATGGAAGGCCAGACCGGGGTCTTGCAGCAGCGGGTTCAGGTCTTGGCCATCAAAGGGCGGCGTGCCCATGCGCAAGAAAGGGTTCGAGGTGAAAAGGATAAACGCCAGAAAAGCCACGCCAATCGCGGCTTGGACCGAGAGCACCCGCGCGCGCAACCGCGGCGGCAGATTGCCGCCAAACCACGCGGCCATGGCCCCGAAAAGCGCCACGATCAGCACCCACAGCAGCATCGAGCCTTCGTGGTTGCCCCATGTCCCGCTGATCTTATACAGCATCGGTTTGGCGGAATGGCTGTTGGCCACCACCAGTTGCAGGCTAAAATCCGAGGTAATGAAGGCCCACATCAGCGCGCCAAAGGACAGCGCAATTAGGATGAACTGCGCCGCCGCCGCCGGTTCAGCCACCGCCATCCAGCCCGCGCGGCCCCGCCAAGCGCCCCACATCGGCACCACCATCTGTACAAGGGCCACGCCAAAGGCGAGCACAAGCGCGAAATGTCCAAGCTCTGTAATCATGGGGCGGACTATAGGGGGTCTAAGCCCCCTAAGCCATGGCAAATCAAACCTAGGAAACGGTCAATCGGTCGCAGTCAGGCGCGGCTGCGGCGCCATGCGTCTAGGGCCGCGTTGTCCGACGGTGAGACCACAGCGAGCGCCAAGCGGCTGTCAGCACCCGTGTCGGCCACATGGGGGCTATCTGCGCGCAACGCGCGCAGGGTCTCGATATTCTCCACCACCTGCGGCACCCGCGCGATGGTGCCCACGATGGCGCGCTGAAACTCCTGCGATTTCATCTGCTGCCGCGCCCCGAAGTAGAAGGACACGATCACGCCCAACAGCCACCAAAGCGGCTCTGGCACCAGCGCGATGCCCTGCATCCGTTCGGCAAACCACAAAGGGTTAACCATTGCCGTAACGAACAGCCCCAAGGTGCCGAGCGCAAGCATCGGGCGGGGCAAACGGTTGATCCCATCCATGAAGCGGTCAAAGCCGCCCTGCCGCGCTTGAGCGAACTCCGCCCCATATTGCGCTATCGCTTGGCCCTGCACCGCATGGGCACGCTGCGCCCCGGCCTCGGCATTCTCGCGAAACACTTCGACCGTGTCGCGGATGACATTGCGCTCGCCGCCGAAAACCGTCGTAAAGATACGTTCGATCAGTCCCATTGTGCCACCCTCCGTGCGAAATCTGCGTCGCTCATGTGATATTGCGGTGCGATGAACTCTTCGGCGCGCCGGATCCAGCCGCCCTTGCCGCCTGCCCGGCTGCGCGCGTATTTGCGGCTGGCGGGGCGGCGGTCCGCAAGGCGGAAGTAGTAGTTGCGCCGCGCGATACCGTAGGCGTCGACCAGATGATCAGGGGCGGCCTGCCATGCGGCTTGGGCGGCGCGGATCGTCTGCGGCCCGATGGCACCATCAACCGCGATCTCTTGCCCCATCTCGCGCAGCAAGCTTTGCAGGATCTTCACCGCATTGCTGCCCGCATTAACATACATGTCAAAAACGCTCGGCTGCAACGGCGCGGGCAATTCCGCGATGCGCGGGGCGTTGAAGTAATGTCTGACAAAGATATCCACCGCCTGCGCGCGGCTAAGGCGGCGCACATCGGCCACATTGACCGCCCCATCACCGGTCAGGTCCAGCCCCAATCGGCGCATGGTATGGATCGTCACCCCGAATTTGGTCGCCCCGCCGGGGTCATCGGGGTCATTCACAAAGCCGCCCTCCCGGGCGACGATGGCGCTGGCGATCTCTCGAACGGTCTGCATCGCGGGCTCTCCTGTCTTGCGTGCAAACAGGCTCGGCCGGATGGGTTAACGGGGCCTCAGCCCCGCGTGCGTTGCACGCAGATCAGCCTTCGGGCTCGCGGTAGACGCCCTGCTCTTTCAGCGCGTCCGTCACTTCCTTGGGCATGTAAGTCTCGTCATGTTTGGCAAGGATTTCAGAGGCTTCGAAAGTCCCATCGATATAACGCCCGGTGCCGACCATGCCTTGGTTCTCTTCAAACAGATCAGGCAGCACCCCGGTAAAGACCACCGGCACCGAGGCCCCGCCATCGGTCACGGCAAAGCGAATCTGTTCGCCCTGCCCGCGCTTCAGTGACCCTTCCTCGACCAGCCCGCCAATGCGGAACACCTCTGCCGGGCCGGGCGGTTCGGCGATGACTTGGCTCGGCGCGCGAAAATAGTTGATCCCGTCGCGCAGGGCATAGCCGATCAAGGCGGTGGACAGCACCAAGGCCACCGCTGCCACCGCGATGATCTGGATCCGGCGCTGTTTCTTGAGGCTCTTCATGGGAACAGCGGGGCCATCATCAGCCCCTCGGTTTCCGGCAGGCCGAGCATCAGGTTCGCGTTCTGCAACGCCTGGCCGCTGGAGCCTTTGGTCAGATTATCGAGCGCCGCGACCACTGTCGCCCGCCCGGTCTGACGGTCAGCGACCACGCCGATATGGCAGAAGTTCGAGCCGCGCACATGCCGGGTGCTGGGCGCTTCGCCGAAGGG
>FUFK010064384.1_pt1 | contig 18649 bp, 11 predicted proteins | sample 1021851 | NCBI WGS metagenome assembly FUFK01 (sample SAMEA51879418, study PRJEB19060) | metagenome
ACCGCTTGCTCCAGATGTGCTTTGTATACGTATAGGATGACCGCCTGAGCCGTTCTCAAACCTATATGTTTTACCTCTTGTAAGGTATAGAGTAGGGTTGTTGACAGTGGCATTCAACCCTTCTCCTTGAAATGTGTAGGCACTAGAACCGCTAGCACCAATCGTAAAGACATGATCCAGAGCTATCTCATCTAAACCAGCCTTATTTATTTGTGTTAATGTCATAATTATGAGTCTGTTTGATACAAAACACCTGCTATATGTGGCTGGTTGTAGTTAGTACTTCGTTGTTGTGAGTTATTCCAAGCTGCTGTAGTACCATCTTGCCTATGAAAATAAATATAGGTATTGTTAGTAGCTACTATAGGCATAAGGTTTACACCTGACATACCAGTACCTCCTGTATAAGCAAAATTACCAAAACCATGTGAGGTTCCATTACAAGTAAATGGAAGTCCACCTATGTAAAAACCGTTTCCATTATTAGGAGGTATTATGGAGTTCATATAATAATTAATAAATACCAATCCTCCCATTTTTACATATCTTCCATATATGTTGCTGTAACTTCCACCATTAACTAGACTAGGTGTCCAGTTTCCTTCTTCATAATCATGAAACTCGTTATTTGAACCAGTACCACCTAAAAAAATAGACATTATGATACCTCCGTTAAATTAAATTTATACTTCTTACCAGAACGATTATTTTTTAAGAACAAGTCTGATTCTCCTTCCTGTATTGTCCAGTCACCCCATGTACCATCAACATCATTTGAATGTCCTTCGTTTGACATGTGAAAGTCATTAACATATACGTTTGCTACTCTGTTAGTTGTAGAACCGATATTATATTGGTTATTTTGAGAGGGAGTAAAATGTCCACTACCATCAATAAACCAACGATCAGTTCCTCCATTATCTCTAAATATTATTGCATGACTATTGGAAGAGCCTCCTTGTATATAAAGGCTGCTGTTATGGTATTGAATTTTAGTTGCATCTCCTGTCCAAGTACCATTTGTAAATCTAATATCACTACCACCATTAACATTTAAAGCNCCTGCTCCACCACCTACATTAATATCTCCTGTAAATGTACCACCTGATGCAGGGATTCCACCAGTTGGAGGTGATTGATATGTAACTTGTCCTGTAGATGTGTTGTAATATAAAATGTTACCAGCAGTAGATGATGATAATCCATGCAAACTAACACCATAACTTTCGGTGCTTACTTTTTTAGAGTTATCATAATATAGTTCTACTTTTCCGTCAGCTTCAGCAACAATCTTATCTTCGCCAGTTAAGGATTGAAGATGTGTACTACCACTTCTTAAAAATAAATTACCAGTTTGATTATCAATAATAGAGTCTGTACCATCATGTAAGATAGCCATGTCTCCATTAGCAGCAGATCCAAAACGTGCTTCAGAACTGTCGTTAAAATGTATATTTTGAAAATTAGTATCTAACTCACCACCTAGCTGTGGGCTTGTGTCAGATACAACGTCAGTAGTAATGTTACCAACTGTTGTATTAAGTGCAGCTATATCTACACCGTCAACTGTTCCCGACACTGTGATATTTCCTGTTACATCAAGACCAGCACCAACGTCTAAGTTTCCAGTTACATCAACGTGTCCATCGGTATTTACAGTAAGTCTGGTTGTATTATTAGTAGTATCTCTAACTAGAAAAGATCCATCAATATTTCCTATGTAATAATCTGGGTTATCAGTTGAATCATTAAAAGCGATAATAGGTTGTTCTCTAGTAATAGCTAAGTTACCAGTCATAGTACCACCAGTTAAAGGCAGAACACCTGATAGCTTACTTACATTTATTGCTGCACTTGCATTTATATCAGCATTTACAATCGTTCCATCTACAATTTTGGCAGATGTAACTGCGTCATTAGCTAATGTAGAGGTTGTTACAGCTCCAGTTGCTAAAGCTGAAGTTCCAACGGAGTTATTTGCAAGTTTAGCCGAAGTAACTGCATTTGCTGCTATTTTAGCTGTAGTAACTGCACTGTCTGCAATTTTAGCTGTAGTCACGTTTGCATCTGTAATCTTTGCAGTCGTGACATTTGCATCTACAATTTTAGCAGTTGTAACTGATCCATTCTGTAGTATAGCTGTTGTAACTGTGTTGTTACTAGGTGTACCTATTCCGACTGTTGCTCCGATAACAGTAACGAACATACTAGCACCGTTAGCAGGGGCAGACCCAAAGATAATGTCGTTGCCAACAAGAACGAATCCCTCGCTTGGCTGGCTCGATCCAGCGTTAGGTTTTTGAATGACTCCATCGACACTAACAATAAGTTGTTGTGCACTAACTGGAGCATCTGATATAGTAAATCTGTAAGCTGTTCCATTTGCTGTTGCACTACCTCCACCTGTAGCAGATGAGCTAGATATTGTAGATATAAAGAAGTTACCAATCGCAGATGACTCTTCCCAGGCAGAGTTTTGACTAGAGTAAACCATAAGCTTACTGTTAGTTGTGTCGTACCATAAATCACCACCATCTAAAGAAGATGTAGGTGCAGAAGCTGACACTCTGTATCTGTTTGAAAATGAGTTAACTGTTGCACTGATAGCCTGTATATCGGCTGCACTAGCTAGCTGTTTGTGGAATGTATATGTGTGTAAGGTTGATGTTGTTTGTACCTGTAGTCCACTACTTGCTGGTAATGTTTGACTATGTAATGAGCTAGGAAAACCAGTTATAGTTACAGTGTTACCTGTACCAGCACCGTTTGTTATAGTTGCTACACCACTGCTGTTGACTGCAAGACCGCTTGCAAGTTGTGATATAGATACAACTGTCCCAGCATTGTTGCTTGGGTCAGGGTTAGCTGTTGGAAAGCTAGTCTCGTTTGCTATAGCTACAAAACCACCAAGAGCGTTTGTTACAGACAATACAAGATCATTTACAGCTTTTGATGTAGGTATACGTGTGTTACTGTTTGTAGTAACAGAAGTTTCTAATGTAATACCATCAAGCTGATTTAGTTCTGCTGTAGTTGCTGTAAGAGCTGTAGAACTTGCTAGGTTTGACGCAGTTGTTGACTGCATACCAGCTAGTGTTGAAAGCTCACTGTCAGCTATTTTATCAGTTGTAACAGCATTAGTTGCTATTTTATCAGTAGTCACAGCTCCAGGCGCAATCTTACCGTTTTCTACAGCAGCTGCATTAATTTTAGGAGCAGTAATAGCATTGTTATCTATTTCTTGTGTACCAACTGCATCATCAGCTAGTGTAGCTCTTGTAATAGCATTGTCTGCTATTTTAGCTGTAGTAATTGCGTCATCTGCTATCTTAGCTGTAGTAACCTGTAAGTTACCTATATGTGCAGTATCTATTGATCCATCTACATAATGTTCTGAGTCTATACTGTCGTCAGCTATCTTAGCTCCAGTCACTGCGTCTGCTGCTAATTTAGCTGTAGTTACATTACCGTCAGCTATCTTAGCTGTAGTGACTTGACTGTTACCTATGTGAGCTGTATCAATACTGCCGTCTACATAGTGTTCAGAATCAATACTATCATCTGCAATTTTAGCATTTGTAACTGCATCAGCTGCTATTTTATCTGTAGTAACAACCCCATTAGCTAATTTTGTAGTAATAATTGTACTATTAGCTAATTTTGCAGCAGTCACCGCACTGTCAGCTATGTCTGCTGTAGCAATACTGCCATCTATAATCTTAGAACTGTTTACAAATGGTTGTGCTACACCATTAATACTAGGTTGTATACCACCAAATATAGATCCTTCTAAATCTAGTGCTTTGTTTCTAGCATCCTGTGCTGTAAAGTTAGATTCAGTAGATGAGTTGTTTAAATCTGTAGCTCTTATTGTACTACCGCTTGCAAATGTAGTGTATGTACCACTAGCATCTCTTGTTCTACGCTCACAAAATACTACTGCCCCACTAGGTAGTGCAGAGTTAAATGTAATTGTATTATTATCGCTGGATAGTGTGTAGTTTATTAAATTTGTACCTGCTGAAACTGCAGGGAAGTATAATCCGTCTGTGTTGTTCACCTGTGGGTGACTAGACTGTGCAGTACTACCAGTAGACTGGCGTAGCTGTAGCACTCTAGTACCACCCGACAATGTGACATAAACATCTAGATCATCTTGGTTATTCAGTTGTATACTGACAGGACTAAATACAGTTGTAGTTGCATTAGTCGTGGCAGGGAAAGTTTTTTTAGTTGTAACTGCCATTGATAATCAATGTTAAATACCGTGTTTTTGTAAATCCTTATAATTATATATACCTGATTTTACTGCTTGTTCTTGTCTTATTCTATTCTGTACTCTAGTATATAGATCTGGCATTTCGCTTTGTATAAGATTAAACGCTCTATTTCTAGCTCGTTGAAACTCTTGTCTAATTTGATGATAAAATAGTGTAGCTCTTACGTCACCACCCTCTCTTCTTAAGTTACCACCTGCTTCAAAGGCTTCAACAGCCTTAATCCAAGATGGATTGCTAACTATACGCTCTAAATTACGTCTAAATTGAACATCTTGAGACATAAACTTTTGTATCATAGATCTTTCTTTAGAAGTTAACGGTACACCTTTGTACGATGTTATTTCAGAGGGTAAATTGTAGTTAATACGTAGTAAAGCCTCCTTTACGGGGTCTTTATCTGCAAAAACTATAGCTACAGGGCTAACTAAATTGATTGCTCTTAGTAATGGGTTGGTAGGAGAAGCTACAAACGGCTTACCAGACCTATCTTTGTTAAGTATATCGTAGGTTGGATGTAGTGATTTTTTAAATAGTATATCTCTTCTAACGATTTCTTCAAAGAAGTTATTGGCTTCTACCTCGTTTGCTTGCATTGCATCACCTAAACCAGCTAATAAACCAGAATATGGTAATGATCTTCTAAATAAACCACCTAAAACCTTCTCAGCTCTAACTCCAGACATCTGACTAGCACTAAATAATGTAACTAAATCGTCTACACCTGCAAGCATGGACTTATCTACTAGAATAGAACCTATCATAAATGTACCTTTTTGGAAGGCTTCATCCATAAAGTCTTGATCTAAAGCACCCATGTTTGAACCTAGGTTAGCAAAGAAACCTATAATAGTATTCCAAGGTTCTAGAGTTCTGTAAGATACATATACGTTAGATCCTGGAATTGTAAAAGAGTTTGGTTGTATACCTGCCTGTTTCCAAAGCTGCCTAGTCTCATTATCGTAAGGTAAATCACCTGTAATGAAACCAGTCATTGCCATTATAGTTGTCAAACCAGCTATAGTATTACCTGCAGCCATACGTCCACTCATCAAAGCTCTAGCTTGGTCTACATCTTGTGGTCTAATACCATATTTTTCTAATACTTTTGGTCTAGTCTTACTTACTTCCATTATATCATGGTATTTTCTAGTAAATCTTTCTAAACCTGTATGAGCATATGTAAGACGTAGAGCATTATAACCAGTACGGACGAATGGAAAGAAGAATTGACCTAAAGGTAATGATGACATTTGCTCTAGAATCTGTAATTCTTGAGGTAAAGCTGTTGTTAAAGCTGCCTCGTCACCTGCTAAAGCTGCTGCATTATCAGTAACTACGTATTGATTGTACCTATCTTTAGTAAATATTTCATCTCTAAAAGTCTCATCAATTTTTGTTGCCATTTTATTAATGTCTGCTTGAGTAAGTGGTGTTGTAGATGATTCTATAACTGATCTAGCAGCTCTATGTCTCATTTCCATACGACCAATAACTGTTCTAGCTAAGGCATCACCAGCTCCCATTATGTTAACACTATATCTAGCAAGAGGAGAGGTATTAAAATTAACAATATTCGAGAGAATACCGTAAGCTCTTTGTTCATTTTTAGTTCCCTCACGCATCATGTGAGATTCAAGTAGTTTAAAGTTTTCTATATCTTTTTCTAAACGAAACTTACCTGCATATGACTGTGCTTTTCTATTTATACCTAGATCCCAGTTATGTCTCCAAGCTCTTAGACCTTCTGCATAGGCAGATCCTAGAGAGTTTATCATAGATGCAGCAACAAATGCTTCCTTCTGATTACCTCTAACAACAGCACCAAGATATGCCTGGAAAGGACGCATCAAAGCTACTAAGTTTGTACTAAATACAGCTTTAGATGGGGTACGTAGGTTACTAAGTAATGAGTTGTAGTATACACTAGATAGCTCTGCACTAAGCCTTGGCTTAACTCTAGTACCGTCCACCATCGTCCCTGTTACTATTCTAATAGGGTTCAATGTTGTACGTGCCTGTAGCCACTTGTGTACGTGCTCTAACCTACTAACAACACCGTCTGATAACATGTGTAGTTCATGTAGTTGATCTGCAACTTCTTCACCTTTACTCTTACGTATCTTTTTTATATAAGCAAAATAGTTTTCATTCTCTTCTACTACATCGTCATAACCAGATTTTAACCTTTTTTGCACTACTTCTTTAAGACCAGTTTTACGAGGATCCATAGCAGCTAGGTTATTAGCTGCAAAATAACCAGCTTTTTTTTGTTCTAACATGAGTACTTTCATCATGTCATAAATTTGGTCAGCTTGCCTAAACTTGTTCATACCCTTGGGTAAATCAATAGCACTTGTAGCAATAGCTTTAACCTGTTGTGCTAAAGTAGATACAAGTAGTTGAGTTGCAGCTCTAGTTATAGGATTAATGGTAATAACTTCTTCACCATCAACAGCATAAACATTATAATCACCTTTTTTACCATTTAGGTAATCAGACATACTCCTAACTATATCATCTCCACCTTCTGCTAAAGTAGCATGTAACTCACTTGTTTGTTTTAGTACTAAGTTTCTTATTTCTTTTTGAGTATACTTTATAGGAAAGTCTTTATTACCTAAAGATACTTGACCTTTAAATATACTTTCTGCTAACTCATCAGCTACTTCTTTAATTATTGTAAATAAATTTTGGTCGCCTAATGCTAAACTTTTTATAACAGTCGACTTAAATAAAGCTGTAGGTGAAGCTGCATTAAAACCACGTTTGTCCATAGCTATACTTTCAGCTATGTTCTTATTGACGTTAGTTTTCATACTATCTGTATCTGGACGCAAATCAGATTTTTGTGCATCAGAAAACTGTGCGGGGTCTACAAATGGATCTGGCTTTTGTATAATAGCATCAGCCTGTTGTTTTAGACTCATACCTGCATCTGCTATCCAAGGATCTCCCTGTGCTGCTCCTAGACGTTCTGCAGTATCATTAAGATCTGCAATCGCTAGTTGACGTTGTACATCAACAGCATAATTTTCTGGGTCAAAATTAGGGTACTTGCGTTTTAAAATAGCTAACATTTCAGGACTAGGATCTTCTCCATCTAACAAGTTTTGAAACTCATCAATGTCCCACATATCAAGATGTTCTGCATTATACTCAAAACGCTTGTCTCTGTTTGCTATACCTAAACCTCTACTTCTATTGTATGCCTCAACATTGCTAAAATTTTTGTCATCTAATTCAAACTCTGTTTCCAGTTCTTTAGCAATATCTTCGTTAGCTTTAAAATTAGCTTCTTCAACAGACATGCCATTTTTAACATTTTTACCTGCTCTATATCCGTGTTTAATAACAGCTGCTAAAAAATGACCTGCTATATTTAAACCAGAACCAGCAGCCACACTTTTAATTCTAGCTATCCATGCTGAATCTTTATCTGGGTCTACTGCAAGAGCTTCTGAAAATGGTATAAATGGTGCATACTCATTGACTAAGTTTGCTATGTTACCCATTTCAGAGCTGTTTGATATTAAGTCTGCTATAGCACCATCACTAGCTATCTTTGCACCTTTTGGTATAAATGATATAAATTTAGAACCTTTTGTACCAAAACCTGCTAGTCTAGCTTTGTTGTATAATTTTTGACTGGTTGATATTTTACCAGCTGCAGATCCTAATTTAAGAGCTGCACCTGCTTTACCTGTAGCTACTGATAGCAAACCAAACTCAACAAGACCTCTTGTAAGCTGACCTAGCCCTGATTGGTTTTCTGGTACTATATCATCTGGTATATTCCACCAAGCACCTTTTTGATAATTTTTACTAAAAGGGTTTTGTGTTTCATCAGACTTACCAAATATTTTATTAACACCTGTTTTTAGTGTATCTCCTACTAAGTCGCCAAAACTACCAACACTGTCAATAGCATCAGCAGTACCACCAACAAGGGCAGTACCAGCCTCTGATAACAGCTGTAGTGGGTTATTTGGTAAGAACCCTTGAGCCTTAGCAGCATTGCCTTGAAGCTCTGCTAATCCCTGTGCATCTAGTTGTGGAAGTGGTGCTTTTTGTTGCTGAGTATTGGTTTCCTCAGCCATGTTTGTAAAACCTTTATCATCTACTAGCTGGTCATGTATACTGTCATCATAGTTAGACAATTCAGCCAGCAATTCATTCTCATCATTCATTCTGTGCTACCTCTAAGTTAAAGAATTGTGGTGTTAGTAATAACTCCTTTTTGACAAAATCAGACCAAGCATCCATAATTGGTTTTCTACCTACTAGCGTTACACTAAACTCTGGTGATCTGGGAGATATTCGATATTTAGTTTCTTTTATAAATTTCTTTGATGTTGCGTCTAAAAATGCTATATAATTTTTCTTACCACCCATAGCTTCCATAGTTGCATACCATGCAAAATGTGAGTCTGTGTCACTAGGTAGTAAAGATCTACCCATACCCCATCCTAAATCTAAATCACTATTTAGTAATTCAATTACATCTTTACGTGCATTTAACTGTGTAGCTTGAGAGTTCCAAGTTACCCATTTAGGATTTCTCTTATTTGTATTACCATCCATAAACTCTTCTGGTTTGATAGAAAGATGATCTTCTATTTGTTTATTTATAGTAGCTGGAGTAACTGTTGGGTTTTCAATGCTAACTTGATTCATGTTAGTAACCTTAACTTTACCATCAAGACCACGTTCAAAAGCACTATATAGCTCAGAGTCATCTGATAAACTAAATCCTGTGTAGTATGTTTTAAGAGCATTATTCATTAGGTTTTTATGACTACTTTGACCATACCCACTATTCATGTTGTCACCTTTCATACCAATAGCAACCATTTGTATCATAACAAGTTTGTCATTAGTATAACCAGCAGCTTCTTTTAAAAGTTCATTAACATGATATTTAAAAACTTTACCTTGAGCACCATCAACATTATTGTCAAACTCTTCACGAGTTATGTTCATTCCAGGTTGGCTAAGAATATCTGCTATAACACCGTCACTTAAATTATCTACTGTAAAACCCATAGAAGTTAAAGTATTAGTCATATTCCAATTATCTACCTTACCTATCATGTCAAAACCTCTAGCGTTGTCATGTGCATAAGGACTAGCTAACAACCCTCTTATTTCAGAATCTAAGTTTTTTACTTCTTCAATAATTAACTGAGTTTCTTGTGGTAATGTAGTTATATCAATACCTTCATAGCCTGGAATGTACTGTTTACGAAGCATCTCACCTAAAGTAAAGACATCTCTTTTTTCTGGGTCTAGTAATGCTAGTTGCACCATAAAGGAGTTTTCGCTTGCCCATATACCATCGTCAGTTTTTTTAAATTGTAATACTTCTAGTAAGCGATCTTCTGAAAGATGTGATAGAAGTTTACCATTTTCAAATAACTGAGCACCATCTTGTGAATCAAAAATCTTCTTTTCTGCTGTTTGTAAGTCTGTTTGATTTAAAACTTTTTTTATATTAATATTAGCTGCATCATACTGTACATTGTCGTACCCAAACGAAGGATTTAGAAACTTGCTATCTCCTTGTTGACCACCAACTTGCAGTGCAAAAGGGTTTTCTTGATAACTTTGTCCACTTTTTGCATTTTGTATTTGTGCTAAAACTGAATTTGATGCTAACTCAAAATAGTATTGATCTTCATTAACACCGTCTGGTGGTTTAGGTACGTTAGGATCACCCTTAAGTTGCCTTGCTATCTGCCATACATATTTATCATTTGCAAAATCAATAGCATTGCTAAGTTCAGCAGACTTAGTACTTAAAGTGTCACCTGTTGCAAGAGTACCAGAGTATTGTTGAGTTAGTTCATTTTTACTTTTTTCAGCAAAATCTTTTAATAACTCTTTACCTTTTTCAGTTTCAAACCACATCATTTCTGTAGCTTGTTTACCTTCATACTTAGTACGTATTTCTTCTGGTAATCTAGACCAAGTACTTTGTGTTATAACATCATACTTTTCAAGTTCATCTTGAGCTACAGCGTCACCATTAACAACATTAAGAGTTCTTTTTTTAAATGTTCTGGCTGTAGCAAGTAACTGCATACCATTATCAACCTTTTCACCTAAAGTATCTCTTAAATGATCTAGTTCTACATTGTATTGGTTAAAATCAATTTTATTTGTATCTAGTTCATACTGTAAAGTATTAATACTACTTTTTAATATAGATTTATTTTTTACGTTTTCTTTTTCTTTGTTTTGCTCTATTTTATAAGCAATATCAACCATAATCTGGTCTTTATCAAAGTTACCGCCAAATAAAGGTGAGTTAAGATTACCTTTACCTACACCTGGAACTTCAAATTCACTCTCATCAAATACTATAGTAGCTACCTGTTCTCTTAACTCTTCATCATCAATACTTGCTAGAGCGTCAATTATAACTTCTTTGATTTCCTCTCTGTTAGCAAGACCAGCAGATTTGGTAACACCTTTACTAATTTGTAATGCCCTACCATTAGTAAACAAGTCTTGTATACTTACTTTAATTAAATCTTTTTGACTTTCTGCACTACCATCAAATTGAGTTATAGCATTGTAAATATCAATGTTTTTCTTTTCTAAAGCATTAGCAGCGTTAGTTTTTACTTCTTGATCTAGTTGTAAACCTCTCCATCTACTAACTTGTTCAGTAAGACTTTTAGTTAATACTTGATCTACAACTAAATTACTTAAAGTTGTATTGTTTACTTTCGTAATATAATCTTGCAATAATTTATCTTCAACTACTTTACGATCTTCGCTTGTAGTTAATGTATTATACTCATTTACTTTTACTTCTCTACCATCAGACAAAGTTACTATTTCTTCGTTTTCAGCAATACTTGTTTGAAACCAAGGCATAAAACCTTTAGCACCTTCTTGTAAAGTTGCTTTTTGGTAGCCATAGGCAAAGTTAGTACCAAACCGTTTAGCATTTTCTAATCTAAAACGATCTTCCATTGACATGGTAAGGTTGTTAATCTCTACCTCTGTTAATGCTCTACCCTTTTCTAGTTCTAATTCTTTTAGTTTAGTTTCTATTTTTCCAAGTTGGTCTGCATCTAAAGCTGTTTTAGCTTCTGCCTCTGGATCACCACCCAAACGGGCTCTGTGATTATCAATACCTTCTTGACGTTTTCTTTTTATGTATTCTACACCTAATGTTCTAGCACCTGTGTCTAAAGCATTGCGTAGAGCTGTACTAAATTTAGATAAATTTTGTAACTCATACTGGTCTGCTTGTGATTCTAATGAAGAAAGACGTTGCATCTCAGTCACTTGGTTGGCAGCTTGCTGCCCGAACGCTTTTACAGTTTCTTTCCGTTGTTTATCCAAAGCCGTAGCTTTGCGGGCAAGATCGAGTTGCTCAGTTTTATCTACTGTGCGATTCTTATAACCTGTAAAAGTCGTACTCCTTTTGTATGACATAATTATTTTTTATAGAGCTTGTTTTACACCTGACCATGTACCCACACCTGCAGAGAATCCAGCAAGTAGTGGAGTAAGGATAGATGGTTTAGGAGGTGCTTTCTGTTTGGTTGGTCTAATTGTTTTGAATGATGCGATAGGAGCAACAACTGCAGATGTTGACAAGTTGTTTACTGCTGACATATCAGAATTGTATTGGTCAAGATTTACACCAAACTGTTTAATACCATAAGCCTTAGTAGCATCAAATACAGAAGCGTCTAGTTGGGCTTGTTGCATACCATACTTACGTTCTACATCATCTACTGTTAGCATCATAGATTGACCAGCTTGTTGTCCACTAGCTAATACAGTCCCTTGAGATTGAATAGCTTTAGCTAAGTTTTCTTGACTAGCAAACATTGCCTCTGTGACCTTTTCACGCAACTCTTGTTGTGCAGATTCACTTGCTCTATTTGCTTCTATTTGATTTATTTCTCTTTGTTGATATAGAGATGATCTGGCTGCAGCATCAGCTTGTAACTGAGCTGTAAATACCTCACCTTTACGTTGGTCGTTATACGCCGAAATAGTTATATCATTTATATATTTCTGCCGTGCTATAGCATTAGAACGATTGACAGCATCGACTTGTGCTCGATGTGCTCTGTTCTGTTCCATTATACCAGTAACGGCTGTACCAACTCCAGATGCAATACCTAATGCGATTGGGGCACACATGGTTTTATAAATTGTATAAGAGGGACATTATTGTAGACATGATAATTGACAAAAGTAAAACCTAAAAGTTTAAGTAATTTTATATGGGCATCGTTCCGCATATCTGCTTGGTTACATAAATAAGGATTAAGCAAACTGTTTATCCAGCGTTTTGCTTCCTTTACAAATGTATGAGGATACTCTGTGCTGGCATCAGTACATAACATCCATATTATATTGTGCGGGGTTACACCCGCCACTCCAGCAGCCTTGCCGTTGGGAACCTTAAAAAACACGGAATATGCTGAATTGTAGTAAGACTCTATAATAGCAGCCTCTGCACATAAACCTGTGGTTTGTTCTATCTCACGTCTATCTTCATAGCGTAAGTTCAGACCTACACTTAGAGCTAACTCTGGTGTGCAAGTCTGAATATACTTACCTTCGTACATGTCGTTTGTTTGAGTAATTACCATCCCAGCTTCCTGAGATTATGGTAGTAGAAAATGGGTCTGGTACTTGTATTTGTAATGTATATTTTTCGTTTTTTCTTTGTATAGGTACTCTAACACTTCTAGCTAAATCTGCGGGTGGTTTGTCAAACACACTTGAGTTTGTAAACATACCAGACTCAAACTGTACATAATCGTCTACATCTTTAATAACATTACCACTAGCATCTACAAATTTAAATGGTGATGTAAGATGAAACTCCATAGGGCCACCTACACCTAATTCAAAGGTTATAGCAGATATACGTAGTTCGCCGTCTGTATCGTAAGCGTTATTACCTACGTTAAAGTAATATGTAGGTAGTTCAATAGTACTTGTGTACTTGTAACCTACAGCTACTTTTGCTGCACTATGTAAGTTAATATTGTTAAAAGTAACAGTATTACCACTTACTGAGTCAGCTGAACGTACTGTACCAGCAATAGAATTACCATCGCTATCATTACCAGACAATCCTACCATAACTAAATTAGTAGTATTTGCAGGTGAATAACCTATAGTAAGTACAGTTTTTTCTGGAGCTGTAGTTGTTTGAGCTGACCCAGCTACGTTTGTAGCTATAGTCATATTATCTAAATGTGCCTCAAACTGTCTTGCAGTGTGTAGTGGTGATCCTACCTCAGCCGATGTACCACCTAATACATAAGCTCTAGTTGCATCAGCATCAGCAACATACTCATGTCTACATAGTTTATAACTACCATCATGAAAAGTAACACTAAAAAAACTACCACCTGTATATAACATGTGTTGCATAGTTCCTGTTAAAGTCCAACTATACCATGCAGATTGTTGTCTTTCATTACCAGCATTATAATATTTATAGTGATATACTGTACTGTCACCTTTTTTGCCATAAGTAGTAATACCTATAGCTGCAGAGTTTGCAGATTTAGTTATATCTTTTGGTAAAAACTCTGGTACAACTCTCGTTTGTTCTAGTATGTTAGGAGGTGTAGCATCATCTAATATAGTAGCTTCAAACGCCCTAGCATACGCAGATACATTAGACGTAAATAGTACGGATGTACCAAGATCTACAGGTTGTATAGTTGCATCACATTCATAACTTGATACTTTTTTTAATCTAACAGTTTTTGAACTAAATATATCAGACTCTGTAAATAACATAAATTGACCATTATCACTAAACATCATCATACCTCTTTGTATAGGTAGTATGTGATTAATAAATGCAGGTTTTACATCAGATACGGTTATGTCTATAGGGTTGTCATCACTGGTAGATATAGCAGATACTATAAAGAAATCAAAGTATTGTCCAGGCTTACTCATTACAATCTGTTCGCCAGAAATCATACCTAATCTGTTTCTGTGAAAAAACATTTCTTGTATGGTACTACCAACAAAAGTAGGAAATGGATTAGATGTATCATCACCTACCTCTCTGTTTTTCCAGTAGTTTTCAGTGCTACCCTTACTAGCAAAATCTAATTTAGTAAAAGTAAATGTACCGTTACGATTATTTATCAAAGCGTGTGGCATTGTTGCGGGGTCGAGTCCCAATACCATAGGATCATTATTAGATGAAAAGTTATGAGGTCTAACACATTCGTTATAGCTACCAGCACCAGACACACCATTATTAGCTTCAAATTTTACATAGTAATCATCTGTATCTAAATCAGAAGCGTTTGATATTTGTGCTACATACCCTTCTTTATTCATAGCAGGTAGTCTACTAATATCTTGTGCTTTTTGACCTATAACACTCATGTTTTCGTTTACAGCACCACCGAGAAAGTTTACACCATCTGCAGCAGATCCATTCATAAATAGACCACTACCTATGACTTCAGCTGTAACGTTAGAAAGATTACTATTTACAGACGATTTAAGTCCATTTAAAATAGTAGCCATAGAGATAGTACCATTGTCTGGATTCTTAGGTGTTTTAAAATAACCTATACCAGAAACTCCTTCGTATGTTGTTACTGGTTCTACAGCTTCAACTGATATACGGTAGGTTTCACCTTCCATAGTTACATCTATAAATTTACCCTCTGCTGTAGTCTTGTTTGTTTCTTTAATAAGACCACCATCAGCTAAAGTAACTGTAGCTGTATATCTAACATCATAATCTTGTACGTAACCTAAGAATTTAGTCTCATCATTTGTTTGGTTATTTTGATAAGTTGCAGTATTGTTTGCAATATAACTGTTACCATTTACCTGTAAACTACCTTCAATGTTTTCACAATTACTATTTTGTGAGGAACCTGCTATTGCACTACCTCCAGAAAATGACCAAGTTAGTGTACCAGATTTACTCTGATCTTCGTTAGTGTCATCAAAGGTTGGCCCTTGAGCACTACCTCCAGACATTCTATCTACCTTTACAGAAGTAACCCTGTAAAATGTATTGGGTGATGGAGCTGTACCGCTATATAAAATGTATTCAGTATTGTAAGCAACAGTATCCAACCTAGCATATGAATATTCTCCGTTGTGAATTGGTGTAAATGTGTTACCTGTAGTACCTACAACTTTATTGGGGTTAGCTATAATTGTGTAGTCTTGAATTGTAGTAACTGCATAAGGTGATGTAGCTCCAGCTAAATACTGAAAAAGAGAATCTCCGCTAGAATTTGTCAGAGATTTTTCAGCACCATCAGCAAGATCCCATACTCTTATAGGCATACCACCACTGTTAGATGGTGTAATTTGTACTATATATTTTTCATCTCCATCTCGTAATATCTCATACCAATGACCAGATGAGGTAGCATTAGTAAGAGTTCCAACAAACTCTGCAGGAGGACGTTTTTTAAGACCAAATGTTATATCTGGAACGGCATTATCACATACCCTTAACTGTCCTGGAAATTTTATTTTATCTGGCTGTTGTGATACACCCCCTAGAAAGTTTGGGATACGTTGATTAATTTGTGCCATTACATTCTTCTTAATACTTTAAATGGTCTGTATACTGTGTTAGCATCTTGTTGATATTGAAAATCATTAAATATATTATGATCTGATTGCTTACACTCATACTCTAGTGCTAAAGCTCTTAGAGAAGCTTCATCTGCCTCAAGTAACCTAGATGACTGTGGGTTATTAACCATACGGTTAGAGGCGATTCTGGATGCTCTAGCGGTTATATAGTCTTTAAATGGTTGTGGTAGATCTTCAAAATCTATCATCCACACCATATCAAAATATAATTTATCACAATTTTCAAAAGTAAAGGTATGACCTTTTTTATCATACACTTTTTTTACACCGTTATCACTACGTAAAACTACGTTGTAGTCCTTACCATGTTGGAATATATTAAGATCCATTTGTAAAACATTGTTAGGAACTATAACTTGATTATTAGTATCGGTGTCGATAGGATACTCATTCTCTGTGTTGTATGACCATCCCTCAGCTTGTACCTCACGGCAGATTTGCCTTAGAGTTTTTTGTGCTATAGCCACTTCGGGGCTTTGCACTGTTAATGTATTAACTGGGGTTTCTCCAACGCTCATCAGGATTGAGTTTACAGCATCTAGTTCGGTAGACACTCCGTAAGGTATTACTGCCATAATAAAAAAGGGGGACTGAGCCCCCATATAGAATATAAACTTATGAGAAAGCTGCTGGCTTTGTAGTTGTTCCTGCGAACAATTCTACACAAGCTGCTGGGTTCACATAATCTGCTCCCATAGCTAGTCGTCCTAGGATGACATCGCCTTGGTAAACAACTGAAACATCACCAGATGTAACCTGTACCTGTGGGCCAATGGTTTCAACTACACCTGCAGCCTCACGCTGGAAGATTAATCCGCATGTGTTTGCAAAGTTAGAAGCAGCACCGTAGTTCTGACGAGCTCCGTAGTTGTTGCCTGTAACTGTTGTAGCTGTTTCGATTGACTCAGATACGAATGAACCTGTATTTCCAGGATCTACTGTATCAAGGTCAGTTGCAGCTGAAGCACCACTAGCAGGTGCATACTTAGTACCATACTTAGAGAAGAATGGTGTGTTCATTGATTTGTAGATTGTGATACCTGCAATTTCAATGATACCGTTTGCAGACTGTAATGCGTCTCCTCTCTCATTGCGGTTGATTAAACCGTTTGATTCAATGTTTTGGATAAGTGCATAGTACTGTCTTGGGTTAAGTACGGCAACCCGACCCTCATCACTTACACCTTTCTCGTCTAGAGCTGCAGCAGCATCATAGAAAGCGTTAATTAAGTGTGTGTGATTTAGAGCGTCATCAGCGTTAGAACCCGCTCCAACTCTGATTTGTGTACCACCAGGCTCAACGAAGTTGGTTAGTGATACTGGAGAAGCCTGTCTAGCTCCTTTAGCAATAGCTCTGAAGATTAGTCTGTCATACTTTTGAGCAAGAGCATATCCAATCTTCTTAGAAATTTCTCCTCTTAATTCGTAGTGAGAAAGTGTCTCATCNAGTTCNTAGACAAATGCACTAGAGATGAGTAGGTCATCTACTGTGATTGTCTTTTCTGCTACTGGAGGAGTTTTGTCAGAGTTTCCTAATATGCTATTTCCAGGTGTGTGGTACTCCGCACTGGTGCGTCCAGTGTAGATGAACTGTAAACTCTTTCCGTTTGTGAGTGTACGCTTCATGACTAAGTCACGTGCGATTGTCTCTCTTTGGAAGCCAGTAAACATCTCACCTGAGAACAACTTTAAATAAAGGTCTCTGTTGTTTGTAGCGTTTGTCGCTGTGTTTATTCTACCCAGAAAGGTCTGTGACGCTTGATGGGCTGTTGACTGTTGTGCCATTATTTTGTAAGGTTATATGTATCGTCTCTAGATCTAGAATTGTAGGAATCTTAATTGTTTCAGCTAAGACTCAAGCTGCTTGTGGTCTATCCCACCGTCATGACGGCATTAGGTGTCTCCGTAGAGGCTAATACCAAATGTAGAGGGAGGCATTGCACCTCCCATGTCGCTTAACGAGCTACTTTATGTATGTGATAATGTGGTCGTTTCTCAGACATATGCGTTTGAATGTGACTTATTTCTAAAGCCCCCATTACAATAGCTAGACCGATTATACCGAACCAGATTGCTCTATCATTCATTTGATAATTTTGGTGTAAGCAACGCCACGATATACGTAAGTTACTGTCATGGTAATCTCCCATATACCCAAGCCCCGTTCCATGCTTGAGTCGTCATGCGTCCCGAAGGATGAACGGACGTAGCGTTACGATAAAGGTTTAGTACATTCACCAACAACTTTCTGTTCAAGATAAGATATGATTTTGTACTTTGCCTGTGCATCAAGATGTGGGTCTTGTAGCACAGAATATTTTGACATTATGAAATCATCACATGTCATCTTCCAGTCATAAGGACTAGAAAATTCCTGGGATGAGTTGACCTGTTGTGGCGTAAGCACCAATACCAGCAATAAAGCCAAGCATAGCAAGCCAGCCATTAAGTCTTTCTGCATCTTTCCAATGGGTGTTGTGGTGTGTCATTTTTTTCTTCGTTTGTGGTTGTAGTTAATTCTTTTAGAACTTGTTTTAGATTTTCTAAATCTTGCTTTTTCACCGCCAGACATCTCTTTGGTAGTCTTTGGTGTTTTGGATGAGACTCTACGAGATGGACGACAAGCGGGGTAGCCTTTACGCTTTTCGCCTTTCTGTCTGCCACATGGCTTACCAGTTTTTACGTCCACCCACTTCTCTTTAAACCATCTTTTTAAACTCATCTCTTTC
>FUFK010043577.1_pt1 | contig 18647 bp, 39 predicted proteins | sample 1021851 | NCBI WGS metagenome assembly FUFK01 (sample SAMEA51879418, study PRJEB19060) | metagenome
AAATAAAGCGTTTTAAGAGGGGTTCAGCTCTAGATAAGCAGATTGGTGGCTCTCACTACAAAAACGCAAAAATAGAGCCGATTCAGTTGATTGTAGCCCATAAGCTTGATTTTATAGATGGATGTATTTTGAAATATGCTGTAAGAAAAAAGGAATTTGAAAGTGATAGAGAAAGATATGAAAAGATTAAACATTATTGCGAATTGGCATTGGAGTTAAAATGTGGTTCACATTAGGTAAATTAGCATTAAAAACAGGAGCTCAAATATATCAAAACAAGAAAAGAGCTCAAGTATTAGAATCAGAAGCAGAAGTAAAATATTTAGAACGAGCTTGTAAAGGTGAAGTAGAATTAAAAAAGATAGAACACAAAAGAATGAGTTCAGATCTTAAAGATGAATTTTGTTTAATTTTATTAAGTTTGCCTTTATTGATTTTAGCATATTCTGTATTTTTTGGAGATCCAGCTTTACAAGAGCGAGTAGATTATTTCTTTGAAAAATTTGAGAATCTTCCCTTTTGGTATCAAGGTCTTGTAATCGGTGCCTTCTCAACAATTTTAGGTATTCGTGGNGTATCAGCTATAAAGAAAAAATAATACACAATAGATTCATATATGGTAAAACTAATTATGAATCATAATGATTATATATTTGTAGATGCACAATTTTTCTTTGCTCCTNTAAATGAAGATGAAGNTTTAGGAANAGCTATATCTATTTCNTATATTGATAAATTTCCAAGNTTTGAACATAAAACAGAAATTCTCAAAAATTTTGAAACTAATGGATTAATATTATTAGATTATGAAATAACTTATAGACCCATCAAAGCTAATGATGATCTAAAAGATTATGAGATTACAAGACACTAGAATATTATAGATCCAAGAATAAATCCTACAACAAAACAGATCCATTCCCTTCTATAATGAAGCTCTAGGGCTTTCCAATCGTTTTTTGTTTTTCCAAATATCATCATAATTCAATTTTTAAAGTAGGTGTAGCAACTTGTCAAATAAAGACTAACCTAGGGAAGTTTTCAACTACACCTACTATTTACATATTTCTATGCAAATTTTGTTACTCATATTTCCCTGATAATGAGTTAAATTCTATATTCTGTCTTACTTCACTTTGTAAGAGCATAATTTTTGTTTTTAATTTTTCCCATTCAACTTTCCAATGCAAGTGTTTTGTTTTTGCATCAGAAAGTTCTTTTAATAATTNATCCATTGAAGCATCAGTAACAATAAGAGCTTTTATTTCTTCAGCAGATCTCTTGGTTGCATCTGTTTTTAAAGATGTATATAATTCTGCGTGTTTTTTTTTAACTCTATCTTCCATATCAGTTAGATGAGCATAAGCTCCTGTAAAAGATTTTGATACTGAATCAAGAAGAGCATTAATTTTTTTTCTATCAAAAGTTAATGCATCAATATTAGAACTGATTGTTCCACTCATCGCTATCTCCTTCATCTAATGGAATCTTATCATCCATATCGTCCAAATCATTTTTAGTTACGGNTTCTGCGTGATCCGGAGCAAATTGTTGAGGAACAAAAGGAACACTTTGTTCTACTGTNTTNAATGTACCTAGATTCCCTCTTTTCTGATAAGGTTTTTTCATTCTAAAACAAATAATTTGTTCTAGATTCTCACCGTATTTAGGTTGTTTAAATGGTTCTTGTGTTTTAGATTCTATNTACAATTCCCATCCTTCTTTTACATATTTTTGTATTTCAGGACTTTGCCACCATTTTAAGACTTCTGAAAATCTATACTTTCTTTTAGTAATAGAACACTCTAATTTAAAATTAGTCGCTCTAATACTAAATTCAAAAGCTGGAGATTTTCTTCCTGTTGAATATAATTTTCCTGATAATGCAACAAAAGGTAGTTTTTCTTTTTTATACATCTCGTTTATTCTCCTTCTTCCATTTTTTTACTTTATCGTTAAATTTAGATTCAAGACCTTCCAAATATTTAGAAGCTTTGAATCCTCTAAAATAAGCATCATCTATTTTTAGTTTCATCATAGAAACTTGTTTTGATGGTTCTTTAGGAACATTTACTATTCCTAAATATGTTATTTTAAAGTCGGTTGTTTCTTCTAGGAATCTTCTATATGTTTCAATCTGTATCGCTTGATCTACATAAAAGTCTTTAGAAGTTTTTGTATCTAGAAGAGCTAATTTACCCTTCCAAGATTTCTGAGTTACTATCAGATCTAAAGTTCCTGCAAGATCATATTTAGAACTATATAAAGGAAGCTCACTCTCAACTATCTCTANTTTAGAAGCTTTCCACCATTTGAGCCATTTATTNACCATAGTCTTTAANGGTTCAGAATTAGGNATAGCNGGTTTCTTTCCTTTTACATATAGATCTATCCATTCGTGAAGATTAGTTCCTATATCTCTTGCATATTCTTCAAGTTCATTNGTTGATAATTCAACCTTCTTTATTAATTTATTTATTTCATCAATGGGTTTCTTTTGAGAAATTAAAACATTCTTTAATCCATCCAAGACCATTTTTCTTTTCCAAAATAATAATCCATTTTTATTTTGATGATTTCCTATTACAGTTGTTACAGATGATTTAGGTTCTCCATCAACCATATATCTTTTTCCAAAAGCTTTAGGATTGTATTGTATATTTTTGCCTTGCTTATTTATTAACGGTTTCATCGTTTTCTACCTCTTTATGTTTAAAAACAGAAAACATCCATTTNAAAGAAAATTTNAAATATTTAGATGCTTTCATTAATTTAGGAGTGCTTATTCCATTAGATCCCTTCTCATACTTTTGNATCTGNTGAAANGTNACTCCTATCGCATTTGCTACTTTTGTTTGNGTCTTACCTCTAATCAATCGTACAAATCTTATTCTTGCTCCAATNAGAGAATTTANAATAGANTCATCATTTGGNTCTAAATGATGTTTNNCTCTTAATTCAGCNATTNTTCTTTTTACTTCTTTAATATCATTCATAATCATCCTTTAATTCATTACTGAATGNTTGCGTCCTTCTAAACATTTTCTAGTAATATCTGTTGTTTGANTTTCAGCTCTAGGGCTTAATATCCAAAATCCAATATTTCCAAAAAATGAAGTATTATCTTTAGCAAATTTCTTGCAAAGAATTTTATCATTTGTAATTTGTTGTGCGTTTGATGTTTCAAATTTAGATCTGCCATTAGTGTCNATNATNGGNGAATATGANGCACATCCGTTTAATAAAGTCAGTAATAGCGCTATCCCTGTTATCCTTTTTATCATTATGTTCCCTTCTATTATATTTTTTTAGTCTCAAACATCTTGAAAGCTAGATCCTTTTTCTTTGCTTCCAATCTTCTCAACATTTCCTTTACCTTCCTGATCCGATCTGTTGTCCTGAAGTATTGTTGAGATTGTTTGAGGTTTTTTACCGTATTTAGTTGCATATAACCTCTCTATTGTATTTCCGATTTTAAATATCGGAGTATTTGGGTGGAATACCACNCCAAATTTCTTTTTAGCATCTTTGAGTAAATCAAAGTGTTTTGTTCCTAAAATTAATTTNNTCATNANNNTANCTTCTCCATTTCCATTTCTGCTACAAGTTTTTTTTGATAAATTGCTCTCTCTTTTAGATCTTGTTCATAATAATCTTTATAAATTTCAATATGATTGAGAGCTTCTTTTTTTGTTTTAAACACCTTGGAATGAAAACCCCANGATGAATTATATTTTTTTATAAAATTATCTAATGATATTTTACACACTTTAGGTTGTTTAAAGTGTATTTTTTTATCATTAACAATTTTACAAAATGCTAGATACCAAAGATATGTCATGTTTTCCCTTCTTTTTTTTCCGCTCTATTCCATAATGAAATAAATCTCTCAATCCAATCGCTTTGATCTGAATCAAGATCATACCAATTCATCAATGTATCAGCAGATTCATTTGGTAAATTATTCTTCTCTATCCAATCAGAATAGATAGAAGTTAATTTTTCAATATAGTCCATTATAATTGACTCCATTTGTTATTTTCATAATAAAACAAATAAACATCACCAGCATCTGCCATAGCAAAGTCTAAAGGTTGAAAATCAATATCCGATTTTCCATTATGATTCTTACCAAAATAATATCCATAATTTTTTGGACTATCATCATCATCGCCAACAGTATAAAATTTATAACCATTTTTCTTTATGGCTAATTTTATATCTTGTTTTTGATCTTTGTTATATTTTACACCTTGATATTTTGGAACTCCTCTTAAAATTCCATCATCTTCAAAGAAATAAATATATTCAAAGTCGTCTAGTATCGTTTTTTTAGTCATGTTTTCCCTTTTGTTAGTTTTTATTTTCATATTCCAAAAATATTCTCAAATTCAGGTTGAAAAGTCAATATCAAAAAACTCAATAAAATCAAGGTTTTTAGAGGTATGATTCAAGTCAAATTAGAAAATATAGTGATTATTTTTAGCGATTCGTATATATTATTGCTATGATTCGTTTAAAAGGATATAAAAGAACAACTAATGAATTAAAGTTTTTTAGTTATTTTTTAGTTATCCTTTTATGTTTAAATAAACGAGTGCCGTTGTTCCCTCAACGGCACAGAAGGGAAAAATGCTAACTAAAGAAATAAAAAGTCTATATGGAAATCTCATAGCAGTACAAGGCAGATATGTGGATCTTTGTATAAAGTTAAAAGAAGATCTAAAATTACAATATAAGAAGGATTTTATGATAGTTGCTTATACGCAACTAGATAAACCTATTAGGACAATTAATGTTCCTGATAAATTCAATGGAAAATCCAATATCTTATATTATTATCATTGGAAACCGTTTGATAAAAATCAAAGTACTTTATGGGAAGATACAGATCTAAAAAAGTAAAAGATTATATGAGATCAGTAGCAGATCTAGGATGTATCTGTTGTGGAGCTATTCCGGAGCTTCATCATCCAAGATTCAATGTAGGAATGGGGCAGAGAAGTTCTGATATGGATGTCATTCCACTTTGCCCAACTCATCATCGCTTGGGCAAGATCTCAATACATTTAGGAAAAAAGGAATTTATCAAAAGATTTGGAACTGAACAAGAATTATTAAAGAAGGTGAAAAGGATGCTAGAATGAAATCAGGATATTTTCTCGCTTTTCGTAGTGTTTGGCGACATCCAGCTTTTAAGAATCTAATTGAGTCAGCAATATGGCTATATATTGTTTCAAATGCATCCCATAAAGATAAAGAACTTAAATTTATGGAAAATCCTGTATTTGTAAAAAGATCTGAATTAATATTCCCAATAAGAAANAATGCATCAATTTGGAAAATGCCTTATTCTAGTATGAGAGCTTTCATCCAAAGATTGAGAAGAAAACGAATGATTACGACAAGATTAGCCACTATCAACCCACATAGAGATCATAAATATAAATCTGTAACGATTATTTCCGTTGTTAATTATGACAAATTTCAGCAGTATGATCCCAACGGAAATCGTATCATGCCCACTAGCGAACAGTTACTAAGTAATAATACTAATACATATACTAATATTAGTTTAGCAAATGGGGATAAAAGTGAATATAAGATATTAGAAGAATGGGGTCACGAGCAAATAATTTTAAAAGATGGAAAAAAATATAGGAAGCACAAATGGAAGAATATACCGTTGGAATTGATAAAATAAAATGTCCTCAATGTGATGGGAGAGGATTCTATTCTGTTGATTATCATTTATGCGAAGAAGAAACACATGCTCGTTGTGAAGATTGTAATGGAAAAGGTAAGTTAGATGTTGAAAAGAAAAAAGAGATATAAACACGCAATCATTAATAAAAAGAAATATTATTTCTATTCAATCCGTTGGTTTGACATCACCGGCGATGCGGGTCATAAAACAAAAGATGAAATGGATAAACTTCCTATTTCTAAAATGGTTACTCAAGCTTATGTTTTTAAGAAATCTAAAAAATTCTTAATTACATTTAGTTCTTATGATGAAACAGATGAAGTGTTTAGTGATACAAACATATTTCCCATAGGTTGTATTATAAAAATGGAGAAAATTGAGATCTAGCTTAATAATTATAATATTGTTGTTTTGTATATCTTGTAGTAAAACAGATATAGATCCAAGTATGACAATAATCAGAACGATAATTCAAAATGGAAATTGAACAAGCGGATATTAACTCTATAAAGCCGTATAAGAATAATCCAAGAAAATTATCAGATAAAGCAATTACAAAAGTTGCTAATTCAATAAAAGAATTTGGATTTAGGCAACCAATCGTAGTTGATAAAGATAGAATTATCGTAGTAGGACACACAAGGTTTAGAGCTTCAAAACAATTAGGATTAAAACAAGTTCCAATAACAATAGCAAAAAATTTAACTCCATCACAAATAAACGCATATAGAATAGCTGATAATAGAACAAATGAAGAAGCTGAATGGAATGATGATTTATTAAATGTTGAAATCAAAGAATTACAAACTCAAGACTATGCTTTAGAAGTATTAGGATTTGATGATAGAGAATTAGATAAGATATTATTTGAAGAAAAAACAGGACTCACAGATGACGATCATATTCCAGACGATCCTAAAAATGTAAAAACAAAAGAAGGTGATATAATCCATCTTGGAGATCATAGATTATTATGTGGAGATTCTACTATTGAAGATAATTACATAAAATTATTAAATGGAAAAAAACCTAATATGGTCTTTACTGATCCGCCGTACGGCCTAGGTTATGAATATAATTTACATGTAGATAGAGCTGGTGATGAATATACTAAATTCTGCGATTCTTGGTTTACTCTTATACAAAAATACAGCGATTTTATATTTTTGACAGCTGGATGGAAATATAACAAATTTTGGCTTATGAAAGAACCTACTGATATTTTTTATTGGTTAAGTAGAAATAAACAATCAGGCGGAAAGCTCTCCCATTTTAGAAAAGTAGAACCTATATTTTTATGGGGAAAGCCAATAGGTTATCCAAAACGATTATATAATTTAGATTATTTTGATTTTATGGGAGATAGATTAGATAAGTTAAGAGAGCATCATACTTGCCCAAAACCTGTTAAATTTATAATGGAAGCTATTAGTCTTTTAGATAAAAATAGTATAGTATTGGATGTCTTTTTAGGATCAGGAACTACTATTATCGCTTGTGAGAAAACTGACAAGATCTGCTATGGGATAGAAAAAGATCCTAAATATTGTGATGTAATAATTCAAAGATGGGAAGAATTTACAGGGAAAAAAGCAGAATATGAAAACAGACAAAAGTAAGGCAAAAACACAAAAAAAACAAAATCAATTAGGACGACCTAGATTAAAGATAGATCTAAATATCCTTGCTAATCTTGCACAAATAGGATGTCCTGATTATGAGATTGCAAAGATTNTAGGAATATCTCCAAGAACATTATCTAGGAATTATGCCGAATATATTGANGAAAATAGAGAGAAGGGAAAAGCATCATTAAGGAAGAAGATGTGGGATAAAGCATTGAAAAAAGATAATACAATGATGCAGATTTGGTTAAGTAAAAACTATTTAGGATTTAAAGATAAGATAGAAACTCATAATACAACAGAGCCGATTCCGTTAGTGATTGAAGCTGATGCGGAAGAAGTAAATGGCTAAAAAAAGACCTTTATTCGGTGTATCTAATTATGTCAAAAGGACTCGTAAAAAAAGACCTGGAAGGCACTCTAAAAGACCTAATAAAAATACAAAAGAATTTCATAGAAAAAGATATAGAGGTCAAGGTAGATGAAACGATCTAACTTTTATCCAAATGGAGAATTTATTCCAAGAAGGATGCCACAGGATTTTAGACCTTCACAGGGTAAGTATAGTTGTGGAAGTTGTGGAGTCTTTTCACGAAAGCACGGATTCTGTTTCCAATTTAAAACAAGAGGTGTACGAGATACCTATGTTTGTAATAAATGGCGACCTAGAACTTTGAGATGAAATATCTTTATATCCTTTTGGTTTCAGCCCATATTGAAGGATATTACACAATTAAATTAGATAGAGATCATAGATATACTTGTTTTGAACAAGCAGATATTTGGATTGAAAATAATGCAACTCATACTTGGGAAGATCAACAAGGATATTATCTAAATAGATCAGGGAAAAAAGAATTAGTTTTTGGAGCTTATTGTGATAATAAATAGATATGGCAAAATATAGAGGAAGATCAGTAAAATTAAATAAACCTTTTAGATCTGCTAAAGGAACAAAAAAATTTGCAGTTTATGTCAGAAATAACAGAACAAGAAATGTTCAGATAGTAAGATTCGGTTTTCGTGGGATGAGTATAAAGAAAAATATTCCAGCTCGTCAGCGATCATTTTTAGCTCGTATGGGCGGAGTTTTAAAAAGAGTAAAAGGACAAAAGAGTTTGAGTCCGGCATTTTGGAGTATGAAAGCTTGGCGAAAAGGTTTTAATGTATGAAGAAACTAGAGCTCTCCGATTCAACAGGTATTCAACTTCCGGCTAGAAATTTAATTACAATAATCGGAGCTTGTCTTGTTGGAGCTTGGTTTGGATTTGGAGTGATTGAAAGAATCAATGTATTAGAAACGCAGAATAAACTAAATTCTAAAGATATTGAAATGAACACTGAATTTAGAATTAAATGGCCACTTGGAGAATTAGGATCACTTCCAGCAGATTCAGAACAATTTTTATTAATTGAAGATCTTGTAAAAGATGTAGAAAAGATTCAGGAACAAATGGAATCAATGATGCACAATAAAGTCAATATACAAAGACTTCAAAAAGATGTAGAAAAAATTATGGAACAATTAGAAGTAGTAAAAGATAAGGTAAGAGCTAATGGAAAAAATAACTGAAATCTGTGTTGCTCTCATAATGATGCTTAATGGAGATATTATTGAACATACTTATAAAGATAAGATGAGCGATTGTCTTAAATCCAAGAGATTAGCAGAGCGAGAAGTACGACCTGATAGAGTTCAATTTTCTTGTAAGAAAGTAAAAGCAGAAACAGAAATCTATATGGGTCAAAAGAAAATATTAAAGATTTTAAAATGATGAAGAAATATTCAGAACAAGAAAAAGAAGTGTTAAAACCACTAACACAAAAAAAGATTGATCTTAAAGATAAAGGAATGGCAGATCTAGAAGCTCAAATTGAAACTCTTAAAAAAGAAATAGATACATTAAAAACAATAATAGATCTTAAAGAAATGGAAATAACAAAATATAAAGAAAAAGAAATGAATGAATTTTTAAGTGAGTTAGCAAACAATACACCTAACGAAGATCAATTCAAGAAAGTATGATAAATGAAATTTGTTTTAGTAATTATAATGTGTTCAGGTTATCAGGGAATGTGTATGGAACCATTCAAATTTCCGGATGGATATGATGATGTTTATACTTGCTTGATGGATGGTTATCAAAAGTCAATAGATAAAACGGAAGAAATAGGTCGTAAGGAAATAAACAAACATAAGATATTTTTTAAATTTGATTGTTATGAAAGTAAAGCTTACAAAACCTCAATTCAAGGTCTCCAACTCCACGAAAAGATTTAGAGTCTTAATATCAGGCAGAAGATTCGGTAAGACATTTTTAACTATTGTAGAAATGATGAAACTTGCTTGTCAAACAAACAAGATTATTTGGTATGTCGCTCCGACTCTAAAGATGGCAAAAGAGATCTGTTGGAGTGATCTCAAAAGAGTATTAGCTGAATATAATTGGATAGAAGATATTAATGAAACAACTTTATCTATAAGAATAAAAAAAACAAATAGTATTATATCTTTAAAGGGAGCAGAAAATTTTGACTCATTAAGAGGAACAGGATTAGATTTTCTTATTCTTGATGAGTTTGCTGATATTGATAAAAGAACTTGGTTTGAAGTATTAAGAGCNTCTTGTGCNGATAAAGAAGCTAGAGTTTTATTTACAGGAACTCCAAGAGGATANGGAAATTGGAGNTATGAATTATTTCTAAAAGGNAAGAATGATCCTGAATGGGAATCTTTTCAATTNACTACTTTAGAAGGTGGNATGGTTTCTAAAGAAGAATTAGAACAAGCAAAACAAGATATTGATATAAGNACATTTAGACAAGAGTTTGAAGGAACTTTTGAGAATTATGCTGGAGCTGTATATTATAATTTTCATCCTGTTGAGAGTGTAGTTAAAAAAGAGATAGATTGGAAAAAACCTTTACATATTGGGATGGATTTCAATGTTGATCCAATGAGTGCTTGTGTAGCTCAAATAGATAAAGATATAATTTATGTTGTAGATGAAATAGTTATTTATGGCTCTAATACTGATGAAATGTGCCAAGAGATAAAAGATAGATACGGAACAAAAATACCTATAATTATATATCCAGATCCAGCTTGTAGGCAAAGAAAAACAAGTGCCGGAAGTAGAACAGATTTATCTATTTTACAAAATGCTGGATTTACAGTTAAAGCAAAATTAAAACATACTGCAATAAGAGATAGAGTAAATGTCGTGAATGCTTGTCTAAAAGATTCTAAAGGCAAAAGACATATTTTTATTAGCAATTCTTTAAAAACATTGATAAAAGGATTAGAACGACAGATATTTAAAGAAGGAACGAATATACCGTCTAAAGAAGAAGGTTATGACCATATTAACGATTCGCTCGGATATATGCTAGATTATATAAAACCTTTGACAATTAATACGATAAATTCTATTCCTCAAAGATGGAATATCAAAGAAGGAAAACATGGCATACACAAAAGACGAGGCACTAGATACTCATAAAGATTACAAAGAAACAGTAGCTCAATGGGAATATTTTATAAGATCTTATTTGGGCGGAACAGATTTCACAAATGGGCAATATCTTAATAGATACAATCTAGAATTAGATAATGAATTTAATCAAAGACTTGCAAACACACCTTGCGATAATCATTGTAAAAATATTATTCAAATATATTCTTCCTTCTTATTTAGAGTAAAACCTTCTAGAAATTTTGGATCTTTAGCTGAAGATGTTAGTTTAGAATCATTCTTAAAAGATGCAGATCTAGATGGAAGTAGTTTTAATAATGTAATCAAAGAAGCTCAAAATTACGCATCTATTTACGGACATTGTTTTATGATTTTGGATAAACCATCTATTCAAGCAAGAACAAGAGCTGAAGAATTAAATCAAGAAATAAGACCTTACATATCAATCGTTACACCTGAAAATGTTTTAGATTGGAATTTTAAAAGAGAAGTAAANGGNAAATATTATCTTGATTATTTAAAGATAAGAGAGGAAGTAGATAAGGATGGTGGGATCTATATGAGAATGTGGTATCCTGATAGAGTTGATACAATCTATCAAAAGGATAATGAACCACCAGCTACAATAGATACTGCCGTTAACCAAGTCGGAAAAATACCAGCAGTTATTTTATATAATTCCAAAAGCCATAAAAGAGGTATAGGAATTTCTGACTTGGCAGATATNGCAGATTTGCANAAATCTATTTACAATGANTATTCTGAAATAGAACAATTAATNAGATTAACTAATCATCCTTCATTAGTTAAGACTCCAAGTGTAAATGCAAGTGCTGGAGCTGGAGCTGTCATTGAAATGCCTGAAGAAATAGAACCTAATTTGAAACCTTATTTACTACAACCATCCGGAGCAAACTTAAATGCAATAATGGATTCAATAAGACATAAAGTTGAAGCTATAAATAGAATCGCACATACAGGAGCTATTAGAACAACGAAACAACAAGTTAGTTCAGGAATAGCACTTCAAACAGAATTTGAATTATTAAATGCAAGATTATCAGAAAAGGCAGATAATTTAGAATTAGCAGAAGAACAAATATTTAGATTATATGCACAATTCCAAAATAGAGAATTTGATGGAGAGATCAACTACCCAGACAGCTTCAATATTAGGGATTACGCAACAGATCTACAATTCTATTCAATGGCAAAAGCTATGAATATTGAATCTCCAACATTTAACAAAGAGATTGATAAAGAAATAATAAGATCTGTAATTGATGACGATGAAAAACTTTTACAAGCTTTTGATGAAGTTGATAGTCAAAATGAAGTTGGGCAGTTTACTGAAGATGAAGTCCAAGAAGAAAATGTTCAAGAAGAAACAGTTTAATGGCTGATAAAGTTGAAAGATTTACTAATTATAGAATTAGAAATTTAGATAGAGCTGAACAAGAATATTATAGAACACTCCAAAGAACATTAGATAAGATAGAAGATGATGTTGTAAAACTTGCTGGACGAGATCTTCCTACTCAAGCCGGAAAATTAATAGAGCTTCAAGCGGCGATAGCAATAAGACCGAAGATTAGAACGATTCTAAATACAGAATATCTAAAATGGGCTGATACAGTAACGAAAAAAGGATTTAATAGACAAGCTAAAAGAATTGAAAGAGCATTTAAAGAAATAGGAAATATTCCTGTTGAGTTTCAAGAACTTACAAAGGGAGATTTAAATCTTATTAAGAATCTTAAAGTTCAAACATATACACAATTCAAAGATGTTTCTAATACATTTACAAAACGACTATCAGATAAGATTTATCAAAATACATTAGTTGGGAGAGATTTTGTAGAATTAGAAAAAGAATTAAGACAAACTATCAATGGTATTTATAGTAAGACAGATGATAGAGAAGCTCAAAAGCTCGTAGATTTTGTAAAAGAAAATAAAAATAAAAAATCTATGCAAGTAAGAGTTGATAAAGCAGTTCAAACTTTACAATCTAAATTTGGGAGAGACAGAGCTGGAGAGAATATGAGAAGATATGCGAGTCAGATTTTAAATGATGGATTGAGGGAATTTGATGCCCAAGTAAATGCAAAAAAGGCATTAGATGCAGGATTAGAATATGTAAAATATTCCGGTGATATTATTCCTACAACTAGATCAATTTGTAGAAATGTAATTAATGGTGTATATAGTAAGCGTGCTGGTAATATATTTACAGTTGATGAAGTCAGAAAAATATGGGCTACATCTTGGAAAGGTAAAAAACCCGGAGATCCATTTATAGTTAGAGGTGGGTATAACTGCCGTCATCAATGGAGTTATGTAAATATAGATTGGTACGATAAAAACGGACAATTAATAATATAGGAGCAATAATGTCAGAAGAGCAAAAGGTTAATCAACCGAAAAATGATGTTCAGGAAGCTGAAGTAAAACAAACTGAAACTGATAATAAACCTCAACCTCAATTCACTCAAGAACAACTTGATAATATTATCAAACAAAGACTAGAAGCTGAAAAAGCAAAGAATGAAAGAAATCTAGCCGAGATGAAAGCGAAAGAGGAAGAAGCTCAAAAAGAAAAAGCAATCAAGGAAGCTAAAACAAAAGCAGATCTTGAAAAATTGATGCAAGAGAGAATCGCATCAAAAGAAGCTGAAATCTTAAAATATAAAAATGAGATCAAGAAGGAAAGAATAGATAATTCATTATTATCTGTTGCATCTAAAAATAATGCTATCAATCCTCAACAAGTAGTAGATCTTATTAAAAATCAAGTTAGATTGAGCGATGATAATCGCATAGAGATACTTGATAATAATAATAATATTCGCTATAACACAAAAGGAGAGTTGTTTAGCATAGAAGATCGTGTTAAAGAATTTCTAGAGGCGAACCCACATTTTTCCGTAAGTGGTAAATCTGGTACAGGAAGCCAGAGTTCTGTCGGTGGTAAAACTGTAAAACCTTTTAATATTCAGGATTTAGATATGAGCAAGGAAGAAGATCGTAAACGATATGCAGAATATCGTAAACAACGAGATTCTAAACCGGTTCAAATTAATTTAACAAATAAATAAACGGAGATAAAACACAATGGCAAACGAAGTAACATCAAGTTCCGTCAGTGAGCTTTACACAGAAATCGTGGCGGAAGCATTATTCGTAGCAAGTGAACAATCTATAATGAGACCACTTGTACGAAATTATGCAGTTGCTGGTGGTGGAAAGTCAGTAGAAGTTCCGATTTACTCAACTGTTTCGGCAGCTGCAGTAAACGAAGCAACTGATTTATCTAACACAGCAATAGATCCGACTTCAGTAACAATAACTTGTTCTGAAAACGGCGTAATGACGACGCTAACAGACCTAGCAAGGCAATCAGCTCCAAGAAATGTAGCTGGTGATATTGGTAGATTGTTTGGTGAAGCAATTGCAAAGAAACAAGATTTAGACTTAACAGCTCTATTTGATGGTTTCTCAAACACAGTTGGTTCAACAGCGGCGGCAGTAACAGTAGAACACTTCTTTCAAGCAATCGCAACATTAAGAAGAAACAATGTGCCTTTAAATGATGTAGTAGCAGTATTCCATCCGGATATTGCTTACGATCTTAAAAAAGGAATCACAAACACATTTGCGACTTCAGGAAATGTTTCTGATCTTGCAAACGAAGCACTAAGAAATGGTTTCATTGGAAGTTTAGGTGGAATCAGAATCTTTGAAACTTCAAACATCGCTAATACAGGAAACGCAGGTGATTACAAATCAGCTATGTTCCATAGAGATGCTTTAGGAATGGCTATGATGCAAGACCTAAAAATTGAAACTCAAAGAGATGCTTCTTTAAGAGCAGATGAGATTGTAGCAACAGCAGTTTATGGTGTAGGTGAATTACACGATACTTATGGTGTTGAAATACAAGGTGATTCTAGTATAGTAAGCTAATAATCATATTCTTATGGGCGAGAAATCGCCCATAGGAGCTAGGAGATAAAATGGAGAATATAGAATTAACAAACGGCAAAAAAACAATTGTTAGATCTAAAGAGCAATATGAAGCTAACAAAAAACAATTTGAATCAAGAGGATTCAAAGTTAAAAAAAATATCAAAGAAAAAATTGTAGAAGTANTAAAACCAAAGAAGAAGAAAAATGTTAAAAAAACTAAAAAAAGCAGTAAGAAAAATGTGGAATAAGTATGTTGAATGGTTATTCAAAGGTGCTGAATAATGTCTAATTTTACTGGAGCAAATGTTATAACTGCAAGTGATGTCACTAAATATCAACCTGATATTTTTGGATTTGGTATTGCATCAACGGATACTGAAGCTACTAATTTTTTTTCCCAAACAACTAATGATATTTTAAGACAGTTAAGAGTAGAATGGTGGCCTACTTATAAGATGAATGTCTATACTGATATTACAGTTCTAAATACTAATGAAATGGTTAACACAAAAGTTAATTTAGATCAGTTTGAAAGAGCTGGTGTTTATCTTTTTATTGGAAGATTTATGGCTCCAGCTTTAACTAAATTTAGACCTGANGCNGATAAAGANAGATTTGANAGAATGGGTGAATATTATATGTCAGAATATAANAANGAATGGCAATCAATATTAGANGATGGAGTTGAATACGATNCAACAGGTGACGGAACAATAGTCAAAAACGAAAGAGAACCTTTACACGGCTCAAATAGANTAATTAGATAATGGCAGTTAATGTTATTATAAAAACAAANGCAAAATCTGTTCAGAAAAACTTTGATAGATTNTTTAGAAGATTTCCATCAATAACNAGAAAAGGATTAGCTCAAGCNAGTTTNCAATTACAAGANATAATNAAAGAACTTACAAGAAAAGGNATTGATATNAANAGAAGAAGATTTGCTCCATATTCAGATTCATATTTAAAAAGATTACAAAAAGAAGGTAAATCAACTAGAGTAGATCTCCGNTATTCAAATGAAATGATGGATAGTATAACAGGAAAAGTACATAGTAATAGAAAAGCAACTGTGTTTTTTAATAGAGGAGCTACAAGAAAAAGAGCATTATTNAATCAAGTTTTAAATGAACCAAAAAGANTATTTTTTGGGTTTAATGATAGAACAGAAAAGATTATACAGAAACAATTNGTAAGATTTATGGAAAAAGAAATTAGGAAAATGAGAATATGAGTGTACGAGAGAATATAGCTTCTAACATAGCTTCAACAATAAGTGGTATTACAAGTCCTTCAATTAAAAAGGTTACTAGACAACCTTTTGATATTGATGAGTTATCAGATAAACAATATCCAGCAGTTATTGTACAAACAAGCGAAGAAACTCGTGAGGATATTGAAATGGGTGATGGAGCTAAAACAAGACAAGGNACGATTGATTTTGTTATTAGNGGATTTGTAAANGGAGCAGAGTCTAATATTGACACATTAAGAAATCAATTAATCAGTAGTATTGAATCCGAGCTAGAAAATGATATTACTAGATCTAACAATGCATTAGATACTGAAGTTGTTAGTGTTGAAACTGATGAAGGAACTTTATTTCCGATTGGTGGCATTAGAATGACAATTAGATGTATGTATGTATTTCAATCAGGAACACCGTAATAGGAGAGGATAAAATGGCAAACAAAGATAAAATCATAGAAAAGATAGAAAAAAAGATAGATAAAATAGAACAACTTCACGACAAAGAAAGTATGCTTTGCGAAGAAGTCAAAGATATGTTAAACGAAATGAAAGAAGAAGTCGTTGAAGAATCAGAATCGGACGATTGGGATGATGAAGAAGAATTTGACGATGACGAAGAAAAAGAGTAAAACAATTTAATAGGAGAANAATATTATGNNNGTACATCANGGAAAAGANGGNCANGTTGCTATCGGTGGAACAGCANTAGGAGAATTAACTTCTTTCACTTTAGAAACAACAGGAGATGTTGTTGAGTCAACTAAAATGGAAGATGCGGCGAAATCTTTTATAGCTGGAAGAACATCATTTTCAGGAACTTTAGAAATGCATTTTGATGAAACTGATGCTGGTCAAACACAATTAGTATCAGGTGCATCTTTAACTTTTAAATTATTACCTGAAGGAAGTTCTGCTGGTGACAGAAAATTTGAAGGAGCTGGTATAGTTACAGGAATGTCAGTTAATCAACCTTTAGATGGCGTTGTTGCTAGATCAGTTACTTTTCAAGGCACTGGTGCTTTAACGATTGGAACAGAATAATAATTTATGTCAATAATTGATAGAGCTAAATCTCATTTTGAGAGTTTAGGAGTACAATCTATTGAGATTGAAGAATGGAAGGATGATGAAGGTAAACCTACTATCGTCTATTGGAATCCAATTACATTAGCAGAAAAGAAAAAATTATTTAGCAGATCTGATAGTCTAAATGATGTTGGACTATTAGCTGATATTGTAATTATGAAAGCTTTAGATAAAGACGGAAATAAATTATTTGCTACAACAGATAAATTAGATATTATGAATAAAGTAGATAAAATAGTAGAACAAATAAATAAAATAGCAAACGTAGATGTATTTGAGAATACAAGAAAGAAAGAGGTAGTAGAGGCACGGTCACTCCTATCATTCATACTATACAAATACCAAAAGATGACACTGCAAGAAATAGGCAACCTATACAAAGAAAAAGGCAGGTCAGGAAATCACACAACAGTATTGCATTCAATTAACAGTTTTGAAAAAAACAACAAATACAATAATAGAATCCAAGACTGGTTGTTGCTAATTACAAGACGCTTAAAAACCATTGATGCAAAAAGAGAATTTATAAAACACAAAGTAAACTTTCTGCAAAATAAAGATGTGCATACAATCGCAAAGCAAGTAGATAAGATGACACAAACTAAATGAAAATACTTAATTTGTATGCGTGTTTAGGCGGTAATAGATACAAGTGGGGAGATGACCACGATATAACTGCAGTAGAGCTGGATGAAGAACTTGCTAAATTGTATCAGGAAAGATTTTCAAAGGATAGAGTAGTTGTTGCCGATGCACATCAATATTTATTAGACCACTACAAAGAGTATGATTTTATTTGGAGTTCGCCCCCCTGTCCGACACACAGTAGATTAAACTTTAGTTTCAAAGGTAAAAGACAAAAAGGCGATGGTACTTTTAAATTAAAATATCCTGATATGTCATTATATCAACAAGTTATTTTCTTAGATAATTTTTTTGATGGCAAATACGTTGTTGAGAATGTTATTCCTTATTATCAACCATTGATACCTGCACAAAAAAGAGGTAGACATTTATACTGGACTAATTTTAATTTGCCAAATAAACTCTCTGGTGTTAAAAACCCTGATTTTACAAGACTACATAGAAACCACATTAAAATAATGAGTGAATATCACGATTACGATTTTACAAAATATAAAGGGAAACAACCAAGAAAAAAAATAGCAAATAATCTTGTTTATTATGAGGATGGTAAAATAATATTAGATACAGTTATGGGGATTAGAAATAAACAAAATAGTAATCAAGCAGAGTTATTTTAAAAATTAATTAAATTTAACGATATATAGATATAGAAAAGATTAATTAATTAATTTAAATTAATTCTATGGATGGAAGAAAAAACAATGGTGGACACTCTACAAAAGGCAGAGCAGGTAGAAAACCAAAGACAGAAGAATTACAACTTATAGAAAAGTTAAAGCCATTAGAGCCACTAGCATACGAAGCATTAAAAGAAGGTCTTAAAAAAAAAGATTATAAGTATGTTCAGCTCTACTATAATTATTATGTAGGCAGACCAAAAGAAAC
>FUFK010048974.1_pt1 | contig 18643 bp, 30 predicted proteins | sample 1021851 | NCBI WGS metagenome assembly FUFK01 (sample SAMEA51879418, study PRJEB19060) | metagenome
CTCAAGTAATTGAAAATGTTAATATAATAATATGAGATCAAAGAATAAATATGGATTAACTCCAAGTCAGGAAATGTTTTGTAATTTGTTTGTTTATGGTGATGAACATACATCAGGCAATGCATCAGCTTGTTATAAAAAAAGTTATAACGTGCGACCAAATACAAAGCCTGAAAGCATACACCGACAGGCTCACGAGGTCTTAAATTTCCCTCAAGTTAAACTCAGGATAGAAGACCTTCAGGAGCAGTTGAATAGCATATATAAAGCAGATGCAGAAACTCAGAAAAAAAGGGTGTTGAATAGGCTCTGGGAAATTGCAGATCAGGACAATAGTCAAAACGTGGGAGCATTGCGATTAATTGCACAAGCTACCGATGGATTTTTTAAAGACAATACAATTAAAACAGAACAGAACATTAATATAAAAGACAGCATCCAAGAACTAGACCTGTTGATTACAGAAATATCTAAGGATGACAACGTAATAAGATTATTTAACAAGGATAAAGATGAAAAGTAACTGGTAACTGGTTGTATTTATTGCACTTTTCCGCATTTGTTCTTGTTTTGTTCTAGTGGCAGCTGTTCACGTTTTGTTCTTTTTAGGGTGTACCTACTCAGGGTGCAATCGTATTTATAGCATACCCACTCCCCCCCTTNCCAGCATACACACGCACACTACTATACATACTATTTTACACAAATAATCTCAAAAATCTGACAGAGGAAGCTTTACTTTTAGTTTTCTCTAGGGTAAAACACAAAATATGGTAGAGGAATCCTATAGGGGGGCTACATTTTGGGCATAATAGAGGTTGATGTTACAGGTGGGCAACTCCTAAAAGCTCGTAAAATGGCTCATGACATGGGNAGACTNAACAATTCTATCACAAATGGGGGTGGAAACATAGCAGGATTCATAGGTGAGATCATTGTAGCTGACCGAATGAAGGCAAAACACAAGAATACCTATGATTATGACCTTATAGACCGTCTAGGCAACCGTATAGACGTTAAAACTAAGCGTTGTAACACTGAACCTAAGCCTGATTATGACTGTAGTATCGCTGCCATAGGCACTAAACAGGAATGTGATATGTATGTCTTTGTCAGGGTACTCAATATCTACACAAAAGCGTGGATATTAGGCAAGCTGTCCAAGAAAGATTACTTTGATAGAGCTACATATTTTAAAAAAGGTGAAAAAGATCCGTCAAACAACTTCACATTCCGTGCAGATTGCTATAATGTAAAAATAAAAGATTTAGAAATTTTATATTGACAGGAACAAACAGAGAACATAAGATTCAAATACGGCTGCTGCCGTGTGCTGAAGATTGTGACTGCTCTGTTATATTCCCCCATAATGGAGCAGTTACTTGACAAACAAAAAAATTATGTGGACTGATGACAAAGGCGTAATTCATATAGATGAAGATCGTATGAATGCTTGGTTTATATCAGCTATTCAAAACTTAAAAGAAATTGATGCTACAAAAGAAGAAGCAGCGTGGTTATTATTTTTGATGGGAGCAGAAACTGTATATAGGGCGAATAACGAAGATAACGAGGGCGAAGCTTAGTGAAAAGCAATGCAAAGTATGTGGCTCTCGTAAGTGGGTATGCTATTCAAACAATTTTGGACAAGATTGGTATTGCTGGGGTCACAGGCCTGAAGCTACAGAAGAACAAAGGAGAAGAGAAGATGAAAGAAGAAAAGAAAAAAGAGTCAGGGAAAGTAAACCTAAAACCAACAAACATGACCTTAGTGAGTTCTTCTGACAATGTTAACCATCCATCGCACTATGCATCATCAAAAATAGAATGTATTGATGCTATGGAAGCAATGGTTAATCAAGGCAGGGATTATCTTATAGAATTAGACGGTCATGAACAATATTGTTGGCAAGTTATATTTAAATACATTTGGCGTTTCCCTTTTAAAAATAACAGCCTTGAAGACTTGAAAAAGGCACAATGGTACTTACATAGACTCATAGCAAGGCTTGAGAAGAAAAATAAGCCCTAACCAGTAAACAATGATAAATTTTAAGTAGGAGTAATGTATGACCGAATGCAAATCTACTGTTGCTGATATGTCTGATGACAGTTTAGAAAAAGCAATATCTAAGTGTGTTAACAGATTAAACGAGTTGACAGATGAACAAAAATCAAGAAAAAGTAAAAAAATTTCCGAAGCAAGAGAAGAATATGAAAGAGCAGCAAAAAAGTTTCATGACGTTGCAGAAGAGAATGGAAAGACCATTGTCTGGAACTCTTTCGGAGAAACATTTAAACTTTGGGATACTCGATTTTAAATCAGTAAACAAAGATGGTTGATAAAAGGGAGATCCTATCAAGGATAGATGAACTTCCTGAAAACCATAAGAATGCTTTAATACAAGCATTAAATAAATATAACATTGCAAACAATCTAGAGTTATCTAAAACAAACTTCTTAAAGTTTGCCAAACAGGTATGGCCTGCTTTTATAGAGGGGCCGCATCATAGAATAATGGCAGAGAAGTTTGAAAAGGTAGCATCTGGTGAAATTAAGAGAGTAATAATTAATATTGCTCCTCGTCACGGCAAATCTGAACTAACTTCTTGGTTGTTGCCAGCTTGGATGCTAGGAAGGAATCCTGCAAGAAAAATTATTGCAGCGACTCATACAGCAGAGTTTTCAGTAAGGTTTGGTCGTAAAGTCAGAAACTTAATTGCATCTGACGATTACAAAAGGATATTCCCAAACGTATCTCTTAGAGCAGACTCCAAAGCTGCAGGGCGTTGGGATGTATCTGGTGGTGGCGAGTATTTTGCTGTCGGTGTCGGTGGTGCTATGACTGGTCGTGGTGCGGATCTGCTTATTATAGATGATCCTCATTCAGAATCGGCTGGTATAAATCCATCAATAGAATATTTTGACGGTGTGTATGAATGGTACTCATCCGGCCCTCGACAGCGTTTACAACCCGGTGGGTCTATTATTATTGTCATGACACGATGGCATCAGTCAGATTTAACAGGACAGATAGTTGACGCATCCGAAAAAAGAAAAGGTGCAGACAAATGGGAAGTTATAGAACTTCCTGCACTATATGATAGTGGTGAACCTTTATGGCCAGACTTTTGGTCTGTAGATGAATTAAACGCAATCAAGGCAGAACTACCTAGTTCTAAATGGCTATCCCAGTATCAACAAAAGCCTACTGCTGAAGAAGGTGCTTTAATTAAAAGAGAATACTGGCGTGAATGGGATTATCAAGATCCACCTGCCTGTGATTATATTATACAGTCAATCGATACAGCACATACTAAAAATGCACGTTCCGACTTTAGTGCGATTACTACATGGGGTGTTTTTGATTATGCTGGAGAAGACGGCATACTAAAACCTAATATAATTTTATTAGATGCTGTAAATGAAAAACTAGAATTTCCTGAACTAAAAAAGAGAGCCTATGAACTTTTTGATGCTTACGAGCCTGACTCATTTCTTATCGAAGCTAAAGCGGCTGGTTTACCTTTGTTGCAAGAACTTAGGTCGTCTGGCATACCAGTTACTGACTATACCCCTAGTCGTGGTCAAGACAAGCTATCAAGGGTTAATGCTGTTGCAGATATCTTTGCTTCTGGCATGGTATGGTATCCTAAAACGCATTGGGCTGAAGAAGTAATAGAACAATGTGCATCCTTTCCTAGAGGATCACACGATGACTTAGTAGACTCAACAACACTAGCTTTGATGAGATTTCGTCAAGGTGGCTTTCTTGCATTGCCAAAAGATGTTGATGAGGATGATGAATTTTTTAACATAAACAGAAGAGAGCCTTGGTACTAATATGGCAGAAGAAAATACAGAACAATTAGACGATATTGATCTAAAAATAGGTGTGTTAAACCCTGAAGCTGTACAAATAGAAAGCGAAGATGGATCAGTTTTGATAGATTTCGATCCTAATCAGTCCACAGCAGAACCTGATTTTGGTTCTAATCTAGCAGAATTTATTGACGAAAGTACATTAGATCAAATGGCAGGCGATCTAATGGGGATGTATGAAGACGACAAGAACAGCAGGAATGAGTGGGAAGAAGCATATACAGATGGCTTGGATTTATTAGGTGTTAAAACTGAAGAGCGTACAACGCCTTTTGATGGTGCAACTGGCGTAACTCATCCTATACTTAACGAAGCAACAATTCGTTTTGTTTCACAAGCTATGATGGAGATATTTCCTGCTGCAGGGCCAGTTAAAGCATCAATTATAGGAACTACATCAAAAGAAAAACTGGAACAAGCACAACGTGTTCAACAATATATGAATTATTTGTTGACTGAAGAAATGGAAGAATACCGTTCCAGTACAGAACAATTATTATTTCAATTAGCTTTATCAGGTTCAGCGTTTAGAAAAGTATATTACGATGCGACAAACGATAAGCCAGAAAGTTTGTTTGTACCTGCTGAAGATTTTGTGGTAAGTTATGAAACACATGACTTGAAAAATTCACCACGTTTTACCCATATAATGAGAAAGACGGATAACTTTGTCCGTAAGATGCAGATAAATGGGTTCTATAGGGATATTGAATTAAGCGATCCAGAAGGAGATACAACAAGTGTCAAAACAAAATACAACGACCTCACAGGAGTTACAGAAGTCTCGGAAAGTGACATTCGGATTATCCTCGAAATGCACGTTGAACTCGACATCGAAGGATTTGAAGACAAAGGAAAAGATGGAGAGCCGTCAGGATTGCAACTCCCCTATGTCGTCACAATCGATGAATCGTCAGGAAAAATCCTTTCAATTTACCGTAATTTCGTACAGGAAGATCCACTAAAGAAAGCAAGACAGCACTTTGTCCACTATAAGTTTCAGCCGGGACTTGGCTTTTATGGATTTGGTTTAATACATCTTATCGGTTCTATTGCAAAAAGCTCCACATCAATACTTAGACAGTTAATAGATGCTGGTACTTTAGCTAACTTGCCTGCTGGATTTAAGGCTCGTGGATTAAGAATTAAAGGTGATGACAGACCAATAGAGCCGGGAGAATTTAGAGATATTGATTTACCGGGTGGTGCTATTAGAGATAATATATTACCATTACCATTTAAAGAACCATCAGGAACACTAGCACAGTTAATGGGTGTACTTGTAGACGAAGGTAGAAGAATAGCTTCAATTGCAGATATTAATGTAGGTGAAGGCAATCAAGAAGCACCAGTAGGAACTACATTAGCTTTGATAGAGAGATCTATGAAAGTAATGTCAGCAGTCCACGCAAGAATACATAATTCGTTTCGCAGAGAATTTAAATTACTGTCAAGAATTATACGAGACAGTATGGAACAGTATCCGTATGAAATGGATGTTGACCCTATGATGTTATCTCAAGACTTTGATAATAGAATAGATATACTGCCTGTATCAGATCCAAATGCTACATCCTTTGCACAAAGAATGATGCAACATCAGGCCGCATTGCAGACAGCAAGCTCTGCACCACAGATGTATGATATGCGAGAGCTACACAGGCGTTTCTTAAAAACAGCAGGATTAGAAGACGTTGACAGTATATTACCAGATGTGACTGATATACCTGTTTATGATCCTGTATCAGAAAATGCAAGAATGATGTCAGGTGGGCCAGTCAAAGTATTCTCATACCAAGATCATGACTCACATATATCTGCACATATGTCTTTGATGCAGAACCCACAGATAGCACAAAACCCAAATGCAAAAGCTATTCAGGCTGCAGTAAGTTCACATATATCCGAACATATGGCACATAAATATAGAAATGAAGCTGAACAACTTATGCAAATGCCTATCCCACCACTTGATAATAAAGATGGCAAAGGCATATCTGAAGAGCAAGAACAGCAAATTGCAACTGCAGCGGCTCAGGCTGCGGCACAAATAACTGGTAAAGCACAACAGCAGGCTATGCTAGAGCAACAAATGGCGGCTGCACAAGATCCAGTTATGCAACAACAGCAAGCTGAACTACAAATAGAACAGGCAAAAGTACAGCAAGACGCTCAGGAAGCACAATTAAAATCACAAACTGAACTTCAAAAAGCACAGATGAGAACAGCTTTAGAAGAGAAAAGATTAGCACAGCAAAGGGAGATAGCTGAAGCAAAGCTTGCAGCGGATTTAGTTAAGAACAGAAGTCGTTGATTTTATTGGCATTAACCATTTAACCTGTGTTATAGATAAGATAAGAGATTATTATGAATCCTGAAGTTCTGAATTTTACTGAACATTTTAGAAAACAATTACGTCAGTATATGAACGAATTAACTGATAGCGTAGCCTTGGGGAACGCTAAAAACTTTGAAGAATATCAAAGGTTTGTAGGTCAAATAGAAGGCTTGGCTATTGCAGAAAGGGAACTTCTTAATCTCGTCAAAACCCAAGATCAAGAAGACGATTAACGGTTTCAGCACAACCGCAATTCACATTTTGTGAACAATATTAACTGCTGCAAAGGAACTAAGATGACATCAGTATATTCTACTGCGGAGGTTCAGATACCAGAAAACCCTCCTAAACCAAAAGGGTATCATTTACTTATTGTTATGCCTAAAGTGCAAGATGCAACTAAAGGTGGAGTTTATTTACCTACTACAACCAAGACTAGAGAAGATGTAGCTTCAATAGTTGGCAAGGTTATTGATGTAGGTGATGACGCATATCCAGATACAGATAGAAGATTTGAAAGTGGCCCTTGGTGCAAAAAGGGCGATTGGGTTCTTATCTCTAAATACTCTGGTCATAGATTTGAATATGACAATGTGGAAATGCGTTTGTTAAACGATGATGCTATTTTAGCAACATTAGATGATCCAACTAAAGTGTCGAGGGCAACAACATGAGTGAAGAAGAAAAAGAAGTTGAAGTAGTTGAAGAGTCTGTTGAGACTGAAACTGTCGAAACAGAGGAAGCTCCTGAAGTTGAAGCTGAACAAAAAACAGAAACTAAGAAGCCAACTAAATATCAAAAAAGAATTGATGAGCTAACACATCGTCAGCGTGAAGCTGAACGTCAGCGTGATGAATACTATAACGTAGCTAAAAAAGTTATGGATGAAAATAATAAGCTTAGACAACAGTCTAAAAGTTTTTCATCTATATCTGCTAACGAAATGGAAAATAGAATTAATGCTGATATAGAAAATGCAAAGACTGCTTATAAGAAAGCTTATGAGGAAGGCGATGCAGATAAGATTGTAGAAGCTCAGGAAAAAATGGTTAAGGCTGCATCTCAAACGTCTGACTTAAATAAAATGAAGGATTACGCTAATCCTAAAAACTTTGAGGAACAGGAGTTACCTGTAGTTGCACCACCACCTGATCAAAGAGCAGTTGAGTGGGCGACTAATAATACTTGGTTTAACCAAGATATGGTAATGACAAACGCAGCCTATGCTATTCATGACGAATTAGTNAAAAAAGGAATTACAGCAGAGTCTGAAAATTATTATGAAATGATTGACAGACGAATGAGGGAAGAGTTTCCAAGTAAGTTTGGGGGTACATCGACACCCAAACCTACTGAACATTCAACTGTTGTTACACCGGGAGGAAACCAAACTGGTAAATCTCGCAAAGTTCGATTAACACCCAGCCAAGTTGCTGTCGCCAATCGGCTTGGAGTTCCTTTACAGGAATACGCCAAGCAGTTTGCCGCACTAGAGAGGAATTAATATGTCCGATACCAAGCAAGCAAAACGATCCCCACGCTCTGTTGAGAAGCGAGAGAATGAGGAACGCAATCAATCATGGTCTCCACCAAACCTTTTACCAGATCCACATCCAAAAGACGGATGGTCTTTTAAGTGGGTTCGCATTTCTACGCAGGGTCAAGACGATCCAACAAACTATAGTAAGAAATTAAGAGAGGGTTGGGAAGCCGTACCTATCGAAGACGCACCAGAAATGGCACATTTGGTCTTAGATCCAAAACCACGTTTTAAAGGAAAGGTAGAAGTCGGAGGTTTGCTTCTTTGCAGGATGCCTGAAAACATGGCAAAACAACGTAACGAGCATTATAGAAATCAATCTACTGAAGCTATGAGAAGCGTTGACAATGCTTTGATGAGGGAATCCAATCCTAGAATGCCAATTAATAATCCAACTAGAGATAGTAGGGTTTCATTTGGNAAGGGATCTTAACTTTAACTTTAACTTTAGGGAGAATGTACTATGAGTACAACTTCAGCCCCTCGTGGCTTGAAGCCGATAGGAATCCTTGGAGGAATGCCGTTTGCTGGATCAACTAGAGAATATTTAATTAAATCTGGTTACAGCACAGCAATCTTCAATGGGGATGTAGTCGGCTTTGCAGACGTTGCAAACTCTACAGATGACGGTTATCTTGTAAGAGAAACTGCAGCAAGTGAAGTAAACCCAATTGGTGTCTTTTTAGGTGTGTCCTACACAGACCCTAATACTTCACAGCCTACTTTCAAGCAACATTATCCGGGCAGTATTTCTGCTTCTGATATTAAAGCTGTAGTAGCAGTACATCCGCATACACTTTACGAAGTGCAAGCAGATGGTGCAGTCGCACAAACTAGTTTAGGTATGACAATAGACCTTGTTCAGACCTCTTCTGGAAATACAACAACTGGTAATTCAGGTCTTCAGGCAGATGCTTCAACAGCTTCTGTTGGTGGTGAATTATTCAAAATCGTGGACTTTGTTAATAGACCGGGATCTTCTGTAGGTGACGCATACACAGACTTAGTTGTGATGTTAAGCCCTGCTGAAAATGCCTTCTTGACAGATCCAATAACTTAAGGGAGTGACATAATATGGCAATAGCTAGAAGTCAACTCATGAAAGAACTTCTACCGGGCTTGAATGCACTATTCGGTTTAGAATATGCAAGATATCCTGAAGAGTGGAAGCAATCTTTTGAGACAGAAAATTCTGAGAGGTCTTTTGAAGAAGAGACAAAACTCAGTGGTTTTGGATCTGCTCCTATCAAAGATGAAGGTGCTGCGATTGCATTTGACGATGCACAAGAAGTACACACAAGTAGATACACACACGAGACTATCGCTCTTGGTTTCTCAATCACTGAAGAAGCTGTAGAAGATAATCTTTATGATTCATTATCTGCTCGTTATACTAAAGCACTTGCTAGGAGTTTCCAACATACTAAGGAAGTCAAAGGTGCAGCCCTTTTTAATGAAGGCTTCACTGGTCAAACAGGAGGAGATGGTGTATCACTTTTCAACACATCTCACCCATTAGTCAACGGTGGCACAAATGCCAACAGGCCGTCAACTGCTGTTGATTTAAACGAAACTTCTCTTGAAGCGGCTGTGATCGCTATTGGAAAGTACACAGATGAAAGAGGGCTTAAAATAGCTGCTCGACCAACTGGACTACTTATTCCATCAGATCTTCAGTTCGTAGCTGAGAGATTAATGAAGAGTGAAGGTCGTGTCGGAACTTCAGACAACGATGTAAATGCACTAGTAAGCAGTAATGCTTTAGGTGGTGGGTACTCAATTAACCACTACTTGACAGACACTGATGCATTCTTCATCAAGACTGATATTCCAAATGGCTTTAAGCACTTTGTTCGTGTTCCAATGAAGACTTCAATGGAAGGCGATTTTGATACTGGTAACGTAAGATACAAAGGCAGAGAGAGATATTCTTTTGGATATTCCGATCCGCTTGCATACTACGGCTCACCGGGAGCATAAATCTTAGGGGGGAGCAATCCCCCCTTTTAATTTTCTTTGACAGCGTTAGCTGACAGTAGCCGAGACAGGGAGAATATAATGGCTAATACAACTTTTACAGGCCCAGTCCGATCAGAGGGTGGGTTCAATGTTATAAATAAAAATGGCACTACTGGTGTCATCACACAAACTGGCTTTTCAGTCAATTCAACTGGACAGTTAGTTTCTATGGGTACAAGAAAAATTCAAACATTTGCAATTAGTTTAGCAGACACAAATGCTGCTGACACAACTTATGCAGACAATGATGTTCTTGTAGAGTTAGGCGAGCTTAACACAGACCATCCAGATGCTCTTGTTACAGCATCAAAATTTTTCATCCACAAAGTAGTGCTTGGAATTACAACTGCTGCAGCAAGTGACGCTAATTCATTAGCAAACTTACAACTCAGTGCAACATCAGGTACAGCAACTAACACAGCTATATCTTCAGGCACAGAAATTGTAGGTGCTGGGGTTGCATCATTCAATCCAAGAATTTCAGCAACTGATTCAGTGACTGAGATTGACATTGATTTAGATGCTACTGCTGGAACTTATCATGTATTTGAGCCAAATATCAGTGCAGCAATCGCAAGCAAGCATTTATATTTAGGTGCAGGTTCTACTTGTGACACAGCCTTAACAGCTTTTCGTGGTACTCTTGAAATAGAATACTCTGTATTTTAGGGGGTAAACATGGCTGATGCAGTAGCAAGTCAAACTCTAGTAGATGATAATAGACGAGCAGTAATCAAACTAACTAACATAAGTGACGGTACAGGTGAAAGTGCTGTCACTAAAGTTGATGTTAGTAGTTTAGCAACAAACGAAGGTCGTACCTGTACAGGTGTCACTATAGAAAAAATATGGTGGCAGTGTGTTGGCATGAAAGTAAATATTTTGTTTGATGCTACATCTGACGTTCTTGCCATACAGTTAGGCGAAAATCAATCTGGTGATCATGACTATAGTTCGTTTGGTGGTATACCGAACAACGCAGGTAGTGGAGTAACAGGTGATATTAAGTTTACAACTGTAGGTCATGCAAATGGTGACACTTACACCATAATACTTAGTTTGATTAAAGAATACTAATATTGAAGTTGGTGCAAAAGATGTCCAACGAACAAAGACTAGAAGTGGCTTTAGCAAGATTAGAAGAAAGAGTTGAGGCCCTTCAAGAAGACATGAAGGAAATGAAATCCGATATGTCTGAATTAAGAGCTACAGCAAACCGTTGGAAAGGTGCATTCTGGGTTATGATGGGTCTTGGCGGTGCTGTAGGTGTAATAGCTAATTTCGCAACAGGGTGGTTGAAATGATGAAAAAGAAGAAGGGCTATCGTAACGGTGGCAAAATTAAAGGCATGATGAATGGCGGAAGAATGAAAGCCAAAGGCATGAAAAATGGCGGAAAGATGAAGTCAAAGATGATGCGTAGAGGTGGAGCAAAGCCAAAAATGACTTTAGCACAGTTAAGAGCAGCAGCAAACAAAATGGGGATGAAGTTAGTTAAAAAAGCTTAGTGGCTTATTTACATAGTAACATCCCTCACTTTAAGTGTTGGGTAAGGCGTGAGTTTACTTGTAATCATCTAAGGTATCAGGGGGAGTTTTTACACGCTATGGCTATAGGTGTAACGACAATGCCTAATAGATGTTTGAGCTTTCAAGTAATATTCACAGGTTGTGAGACTGACGATACAAAAGATCCAAATGTTCATGGTGGAGCAATGTGGGCTAGAATGCCTATTACTGGCATGATGGCAGATATTCCTGTAGAGGAGTGGCCAGATCAAATGGATACACATAACGTACAGCCTTGGGATTGTTCATCTCATCATCACGCAGTCTACGTCATGGACAGAGCAACACCTTGTCCGTGGTTAGCTAAAATAGACGGTGAGTTTTATCCTGCTAAATATTTATTTACAGTTGATTATACTGAAAGTGAGATAGCAGATGACCCTGCTCAACACAAACAAAGTCATGTTTTGTATTTATTAGATGCAGGTAATTGGACTGGTAATTTAGTTGCTTTGCCAAACAATCGTGTCAGGGTTACACATCCTGCATGGTTTCAAACTGGAGAAGGCCCGCCAGACTTTTTGCCATCACAACACATTCATTATTCAAAGTCTGACTTAGATTATACTTTGGATACAAATCAAATATTTAACAATCTATATAGTGAGGATTAAATGACACAAGGAAAAAGGTACGGCCCTAAAGGTTACATCCCAAAATTTGAGAAAGGAATACAGAACACTACTAAGTCAGTTGAAGTTCCTACACCAAAACCTTCAATTCCAGAAACTCCTAAATCAAAACCTTTTACTAATCCTATTAAAAGAGCAATAAATAAAATTCCAGAAAAATTATCAAATATAGGTAAAGCTCTTACAACTTCTGTAGACAAAACAAAAACAATGGAAAAGGCTGAAATGCCTGATAAGTTTAAAAAGAAAATAGCTATGAGAAAAATTAAGAATGTGGCTAAAGATGTTTTTAATAAAAAAGATGGTGGTAAAACTATACCTGAAGGCCCAGAGGGTGCAGGTCTAAGAGCGTTAAAAGCAGAAGCACCAGAAGTTGTTTCAGAGATGGGATACAAGAAAAAAGGCGGAATTGTAGAAGGCATTAATAATATCAAAGGCATGAAGAATGGTGGTGTATGCAGAGGTATGGGTGCAGCTACAAGAGGTGGTAGTTTTAATGTATCGTGATTTGGGTTCTGTATGTATTTCTCATGGGAACAGAGGTAGAAGAACTTGTCTATTTCAGTAGCCTTGATTCGTGCCTTGAGTATAGCACAAAAATCAGAGAACAAGACTTGCACCAAAGAGTTGCAGGAGACAAGATTTATATCAAAACTTTTTGCATTCCTCAGAAGGAGAAGTGATGGCAATATCAAGATCTAATATTCCTAAGTCTGTGACTTATGGAGATAAAAAGAAAAAAAAGAAAAAGAAAAAAAACTAATTTAGAATAATTCTAAACTAGGGGGGAAAATGATAGATCCAGTTACTTTGTCTGCGGCTGTTAGTGGAGCTACGGCTGCTTACAATGGAATTAAAAAAGCTATAACGATGGGTCGAGAAATAGAAGATTTGTCGAGCCAGTTGTCTACATGGATGTCAGCAGTAAGTGATGTAGATAACATTCATAAAAATGCTAACAATCCTTCAACCATTGATAAACTATTTAATGGTTCAATTGAAAGTGTAGCTATTGAAAGTTTTGCAAGCAAAAAGAAACTTGCAAAGCAAAGAGAAGAGTTAAAGAACTTTTTAATAGGTCACTACGGTTTAAAAGCTTGGGATGACCTTATTGCAGAAGAAGGGCGTATTAGAAAGGCTAGAAGGCAAGCCGTATATGAGCGTGAAGAACGCAACAGAATGATTAGAGACTACACCATCATAGGTATAGCATCCTTAATAGGGTGCATTGCAGTGGGGTGCGTGGCATGGATCATAAGCGGTTCTTTCTAAAAATACTCATCATTATTTGCTTTGCAATATTGTTTGCTTTTGTTGCTCAAGCAAAAGTCGCAGAAGATGATTCAACTTCACAAAAGATGACAACTTGTCGTCTTGCCAGTCAACTTCTTCAAGGCAATACAAGAGTATGTGTGTTTGTAGGGGCTAACCATACACAGTATCAGGAGTATGTTCCATACGATGCTGGTGAATGTCCAAAAGAATATCAATGTCCGTACAGACCAAATGAGAAACCATTTATTTTAAAAAACGTAATTAAAAGCATTAAGGATCAATTTAGATAATGATTAAAAAAATCAGAGATATGTTCAGGTACACTTTTGACTGGATTGATTACTCTGATTTATACAAAAGGTTTTAGAATGGCTACAAGTAATACAACTACATTTAATTTAGACATTGACGAAATTATTGAAGAAGCTCATGAAAGAGCAGGATTAGGAAGATCATATAGTGGTGGTGATTATAGGACTGCTAGAAGATCTTTAAATCTATTAGCTCAAGAGTTTTCCAATAGAGGTGTTAATCTTTGGACTGTACAAGAAGCCACTCAAGCACTCAGTCAAGATACCTCGTCATACACACTACCATCTGATACTGTTGCTATATTGGATCATGTTATAAGAACTGGTACAGGCACAAGTCAATCAGATATAACTATTAATAGAATTAGTGTTGGCGAGTACGCATCAATCACATCCAAAAATACAACTGGTAGACCTACCAAAATTTACATTGAAAGATTAAGAGATGCCCCTGTAATTAACCTATGGCCTGTGCCAAACAACAATACTTATACTTTGGTGTATTACAAAATTAGACGTATCCATGATTCTGCTAACGGTGGTGAATATCAATACGATGCTCCAACAAGATTTTTGCCTGCTATTATATCAGGATTGTCTTACCAGTTAGCACTTAAAAATCCCAATGTAGTTGAAAGAGTTCAGTTGTTAAAAGGTTTGTACGAAGAAGATTTTCAACGTGCAGCCGAAGAAGACAGAGATAGATCTGATTTTAAAATTGTACCAGTAGTGTCATAGGAGATTAAATGAGTTTTGCATCAGGAAAAAATTCGTATGGAATATGTGACCGAACTGGTTTTAGATATAAATACAGAGATCTCGTATTTGAATACACCAACGGAACTAAAAACGGATTAAAAGTTGGCAGAGATGTGGTTGATAAAGATCATCCTCAAAACAAACTTGGTAAAGTAAGAGTACATGATCCACAATCATTGAGAGATGCAAGACCAGATGTAGCTGAAACAGCTACCACAAACACAACATTTGACAATCGTTTTCCACATACGGCAGGTACTAGATCATGACAACTTATGCAGAATTAGTACAAAATATCAAAGATTTTATGGAAGATGACGGCACAGAGTTTTCCAATGAGATTGATAAGTTTATAGATTTAGCTGAATTAAGAATATCAAGAGATGTAATTACACCTGAGTTTAAAAGAAAAGTAACATCAGCGTTTACAGCTAATGATCCATTTTTAACAATGCCAACTGATTTAGTTACATTAGAACATTTACAAGTTATTAATTCAAATGTGAGAACTTTGCTTCTGTTAAAGTCAGATGAGTTTATAACAGAATACTGGCCTAATAGAACATCAACTGGTGTTCCTAAATATTATACTTATTTTGATACCTCTACCATTTATGTTGCTCCAACACCGTCAAGCAACTTATCAATAGAGTTGTCATATAAAAGAAGACTGCCAGCGTTAAGCAGTTCTAATACTTCTAATTGGACAAGCATCAATGCGGCTGACGCTTTGTTGTATGCGTCTTTAATAGAAGCATCAGTATTTAACCGAAACTATAATTTACAAGATAGATACACAGCCATGTATCAACAGGCAGTAAAAGCTATCAACAACGAACAGTCTAACAAACTTTCTAGCGATAACTTTTACATGAAAACGGAGGGCTAAATGGCTACATCAAACGCAGCAACCAATTACCTAGAAAGAAGGTTGCTTCATTACATATTTAAAAATAACTCGTTGAGTTTTTCAAGTCCCGGTGACAGCATTTATGTTGGATTATGTACAGCAGTATCTGCGGCTGAAACAGGCTCAGTAACAGAAGCAAGTTTTGGTGGATACGCTAGACAACAAGTAGCAGCAGCTAGTTGGACAACAATAGGTGCTGACTCAACAGATACACAGACAGCAAAGAACACAAGTGCGATTGAGTTTCCTGCAAAGACAGACAGTGGCAATGTCACAATAACTCATGTGATTATCGCAGACGCAAGTTCAAGTGGTAACATACTGTTTGTAGGTGAATTAGATGCAAGTAAAACTTTGGCACAAAATGATATATTTAGAATAAACGCAACAAATTTGAGTATTGAGCTGAAGTAATGGCTTTAGAGATACATGATAGAGTAAAAGAAACTACAACCACGACAGGCACTGGAACATACACGTTAGCTGGTGCTGTAACTGGTTTTGAGACTTTTACTGCTAATCTTGATAATGGCGATACAACTTACTACTGTTGTACTGACAATACTGACTTTGAAATTGGTATTGGTACGTTTACATCATCTGGAACTACATTAGCTAGAACCACAATACTAGCAAGTTCTAACTCAAATAGTGCTGTGAACTGGTCATCTGGTACAAGAACTATATTTATGACATATCCTGCTGATAAAGCAGTTTTTAAAGATGCAAGTGGCAATATAGCTAGTGATTTAAACATGGGTGGACAAGATGTTATCAATGCAGGAGTTAGTTCTGCTGATACACACGCAGGTATATATGGCAGTTCTTCAGCACCTGTAGAATTTACAGTTACAGTAGGAACTAAAACAGCGGCACATCCATACTATGGAGATGGGAGCAGTCTAGCATATTTTATAAATGGTGTTGAGTCTCCTGCTTTGACGTTGCATGGTGTTGATAATGTAACATCTAATTCAGAGTATTATTACAGATTTACTCTTAGTTCTAGTGATATGTCAAGTCATCCATTTAGACTTTATTTAGATGCAGATAAAAGTACAGCATATACAACAGGTGTTACAACAACTAGTACGTATTTACAAATAGCAGTAAATGAAGATACACCAAACATATTATATTATCAATGTTCAAGTCATGGATACATGGGTAATCATGCAATCGTTCTTGGTTCTAATAAAATTAATCATACGGAAGCCTTACTTAGTTTTCCAACAACAACAGGAACATTAGTTGGTACAGGCGACAGTGGATCAGTTTCAAATACAATGTTGGCAGGTAGCATTGCAAATGCTAAACTAGCTAACTCTAGCATAACTGTAGCAGATGCTTCTAGTTCAACTGCCGTATCATTAGGTGGAACAGTTACATTTTTAGGAACAAGTAACGAAGTAGAAGTTGCAGAAAGTTCAGGAACTGTAACGATTGGGTTACCAAGTTCAATTACAGCAAATGTTACAGGTGCTTTAACAGGCAATGCAGATACAGCCACAGCATTAGCTACAGGTAGAACTATTGCAATGACAGGGGATGTTGCTTGGACATCTGCTAGTTTTGATGGATCAGGTAACGTAACAGGAACTGCAACAATACAGGCTGATGCAGTAGAACAATCAATGATAGCAGATGATGCTGTTGGTGCAGATCAATTAGCAAGTAATGCAGTTGTTACAGCTTCCATTGTTGATGATAATGTTACACAAGCAAAGATAGCAGATGATGCAGTAGGTGCAGATCAATTAGCATCTAACGCTGTAGTTAATGCAAGTGTAGCATCAGGTGCAGCAATAGCATTTAGCAAGATGGAAAATTTAACTGCATCAAGAGCTTTGGTATCAGATGGTAATGGTGATGTTTCAGCAGCCACCACAACAGCCACAGAGATAGGTCATGTAAATGGTGTAACATCAGCAATACAAACACAATTAGATGCAAAAGCATCAGCAGGTTTTGCTCTAGCAATGGCAATTTGTTTATAGGAAAATATTATGGCACAAGATTTTAGAAACCAATTTAACGCTGACATACCAACAGCTTTTCATTCATCTAATTCTGTATTATGGACAGGTGGAGATTTTGATGCAGTTATAAGTATCAGGTTAGCTAACATAGTTACATCGCAGGTAACAGTAGATGTTTTTATAAGAAATAGTAGTGTAGACTATTACCTAATTAAAAACGCACCAATACCAGCAGGTTCTAGTTTAGAACTTATTGACTCAGGATCAAAGATTGTTTTAAAGAATGGAGATGTGCTACACGCAATTTGTAGTGCTGCATCTTCTGTAGATGCTGTTGTCTCTGTTGTAGATACAATTAGTGCATAAGGAGTAGCATGGGATATATAGGTAAAGATGTAGCAACAGCATATCAAAGTACAACAGCCGTACAAAGATTTNATGGTGATGGAAGTGATACAACATTTCCATTAACAACAGCCGTTAGCTCCGTACAAGACGTTCTTGTATCTGTAGATGGTGTAGTACAGGATACGGCAGCTTATACAATACCTGATGGTACAACTTTAACATTTACTGCCGCACCATCAAGTGGCACAGGTAATATATTCGTAAACTACCTAGCTCCTCAAGCATCAACAATAACACCTGCTGATGAGAACAAAGGTAATTTTAAAGGTGGTGGATTGTTTAGAACAAATGCTCAGTCATTAACAGCAGATATAACAATACTTGCTACAGAAAATGCTAACGTAACAGGNCCTTTTACAGTTGCNAGTGGAGTGACNNTNACNATNGANTCAGGTGGAACATTGGTGACTATATGAGTACATTANTAGCAGATACAATTAGAAAAACTGGTGGTTCATTAGGAGTAGACATAAGAGTTAAAAATACTTCTGTATATGAATCCGATGGTGGTACAAGTGTTACGCAAAATCTTGTACAAGGATTAATTAAATGTTGGCTAAGTTGTGACTGGCACTCCTGCATCTCGTGACAGTTATAATGTTTCTAGTCTTACAGATGTTGCAACAGGGCAATTTCAAACAAATATAACTTCAGCTTTTTCAAATGTTAATCACTGTACCTCTACAGGTTTAGAAATAGCAGATGGTGGAAATGCTAATTATATGTATCAAATGCTTATGGTTGATAGAGCAGGAGAAACAACATCAAGAGTTGANATAAATACAGGCTATCGTGCANNTANTGATGCATCTTTTNCNGATAACTTTGANTATTGGCATCAAACAAGTGGAGACTTAGCATGAGTACAGTTAAGGTCAACACTCTTACAGGCACAACCACAGCAGGTTCAATTGCCGTAACAGGTGAAGGTGGTTCTACTACGACTAATCTGCAACAGGGTTTAACTAAAGTTTGGTATGCAGGAAATCACAGTGGTGGTTCAATTTCTGCTACAGATAGTT
>FUFK010039464.1_pt1 | contig 18639 bp, 15 predicted proteins | sample 1021851 | NCBI WGS metagenome assembly FUFK01 (sample SAMEA51879418, study PRJEB19060) | metagenome
CTCTTGATTCTGCGTAGAAAGTCCTCTGTAACAAGGTAGTGTAGCTCGTTAAAACTCTCTTCGGTTGCTTTCTTGGGTATAACCCTTGGATTTTCGTTCATTAGACTCCCTTTTTCTTTTTGCCTTTGTAATAATTAATTACGTTTTTCTTATCTTCTATAGTGTAATTTTTACCACTATACTGTCTCTTTATAGAATCGTAGACATGATCTGGCATGCCGCTAATGTTCTGGGCAATCTCTTTCTTTTTCTTTTCCTGTCTTTCACCGATAGACCCAGATTCGTCACCGAACTCGTTTATAGTATTTTTTAGCCTAGCCATGCTTACTCCTCTGGTAATAAATTTTTCTTGACAAGAGCTGTTAGCTTGTCATCTACTGTGTTGTCAGTAGTCTTACTGTATGCNTCTAGTAGATTTACTACAAGCTGCTTTACAGCTGTGCTGCCCAAAAACTTGAACAGTATTGGTTTAATTAGTGCAATCATTACATTGATGGGGTATCGAGGTCTGCTTCATCTTTTACAAAACGTCCCTGTTCGTCACGCTTTGCTTTTGTTTTTCTCTTTGGTTTCTTCTTAGCTGCTTCTGCTTCTAAGGCTTTTAATCTTGTTGTGCTCATCGTTGCCAAAATTTCTTTTTCTTTTTAGGTGGTTGTAGGGCAGATATTGGTACAATGTCTTGGCATAATACTTTCATCTCTGACTTTGGATGGTATGTAAAGCCACGCTGTCTAAGTTCTGCACATTTCAACGCACGGACTAGCTCATAGTCTAGTCTCATTTTTTCTTCCTGACGTTTAGCTATACGTTTACATTGCCGCAGACCTTCACGATCTAGCGGAACCATAAAGTTAACTTGAAAGCCCCAGTTCTGATTGATGTTGTAACTTTCTTCAGCTTCTGGTCTTGTATCGTTGCCCATATAGAAAGGGACTAAACGTCATAGTAGACCCATTACATTGTATGTTTGGGCCGTATACCTGACGTGACGACGCACCGTTGTTTTGAAACTGTACGGCTTGGTTCGTCACATTACCCGTAGCTGCTGCTACAGGATTTGATTTATTAACTGTATCTCCTTCAGCGTATACAGGTGTTACTGAGAGAAGACAGAGAGCGATGTAGTAGTAGAGTTTATTGAATAGTTGCGTGTATAATCTCTTTGTTCTACTAAGCCTGCTGCTCTTGTTGTTGTTTCTAAGCTCCATGGTAATGTGCTATCAGTAACTGTAAATACTGCATCACCACCAGCAATGCCAGCACTCGCTGCTGCTGATATGTTTGATCCAGACCAAGTGTTCACGGCTGCACCGAATACTTGTACTTGTTCTGTTTCAACGATAGTTTGAGTTGTTGTAGTTGTACTGTTCATAGACCCTGTAGTAAACTGGGGNGTGACAGTATTAGCTCTTGCTACTGCGGGTGATAACAGGGCTAAGAGAAGAATTAGTTTCTTCATGTTTTTGGTTTGTCTTCTTTTGACTTCTTGTTACCTGTAGACAGCCCAAATGTAGCTAGGGCTCCTGTAAAGATCGAAGCAACGAACGTGATATCCGATGATGCTCCAGTCTTTTTAACCATAGGTAACTCTACGTAGTTTAGTGTAATGATAAAACCAGACCAGATAACTACGCCTAGACGCACCATGGCTCCTAGTATTTGCATCTGTTCGTCATGGTCATCTACATTCTCTTTGATTTTTTTGAGGATGCCTTTCTTTTCTGGCGGTTTTGTTTCCATTTGTTTATCTTGCCTTGTAAAAACTTTTGTATTTTATCTTTCAACGCATTGATTACAGGTTGTGTAACAGTCGCAGCTGCTACAGCAGTTACAGCAGTAACCGATGCAGCGACTANGACTTCTTGCGATGGTAAAGTGATACTAGGTAAGGGTGGAAAGTGTATTTTTGGGGGTGGGTTTTCTGTTGTCCGCACCTCCTCTGTGCCTTCGGGTCTTCGTAAATCTTGCGGAGGTACGACCAAAGGTTGATATGAGGGAACATTTGCTGTAGGGAGAGGTAAAGAGGGGGTTTTTAGTTGTACTGAATCTGGTAATATTATAATGGGTATTTCCATTAAATATAAATTGTTTCAAGCGGTTCAGCTACTGTAAAGACCCACCCTTTAGTATTATCTTGTTTATATAAATCCTCGTCCCAGTAATACGCTGCTAAGTCTGTATTGTCATCGTAAACAACTGGATAAGGTATAGGAGGTTTCCAATAATTATCATCATCAAGAGTCCAATCTATACCCGGTTTAGCATCACAAAATACACCTCTTGTTTTTTCATAAATACCACCAATCTTTGCTTTATTACCAGCTGTATCTTTTATCCACTCTACGTTTTCTTTAGCTGGTAAGGTATCTATAAAATCTTGTTCTGCAACAATTATATTTGTAACTGTTCCATTTGTTACTTCTGCAAATATCATGGGTTATAAGTTCCTGAGCTTGTAAATGTGTGGTATGTATAACCTCCAGAGCTGGTAACAGTACCTCCAGTACCTTTTTGAGATCCAGCATATCTAATGATTACAATTCCACTACCACCATTACGACCCTGATGGTATTGCTGTTTTCCGCCTCTTGCACCATTACCAGTATTAGCCGAACCATGTCCGCCACTACCAGAAGGTGAGGGGCCGTCAGCATAAGTAGTTCCGTTTAACCAAGTTCTATCACTAGAAGGTAAGTCTCCACCGTCACCACCCCAGCCGTAGGTGTTTCTAGCATTACCACCGGGGGCACCTTCAGCTGGAGAATATCCACCAGAGTTTCCACTACCACCATTGTAGTTAACTGTGGGAGTATAACTGATACCTGATTGATAACCTCCACCGCCGCCTGAGCCGCCGCTTGCACCATGAGTTAGTAGACCGTTAGCACCTCCACCAGAGGCTGATGTGCTGTTAAATGATGAGTTGCCTCCATTGCTGGAGAATCTTTGGCCCGGTGTGTTCCAAGGTTGATATCCCCATGAGTCACCACCGCCGGGGCCACCACCACCTACTGTTACTGTTAATCCGCTAGAGCCGGGTGTAAGAGTTGCTGTTAAAGCACGATATCCACCAGCACCGCCACTTCCGGGGCCATTACTACCACTGCTTGGGCCACTAGCTCCGCCGCCACCAGCGACGAGTAAGTATTGACAGTCGTAAGTATTAGCAGTTCCATAGAAATTAGCGGCTAATTGTATTTCACCAGATGCTGGGCAGTTGCCTTTTCCATAATACTCAGAAAGTGCATGAGGTGCATCCCCTCCAAATTCTGTAGCTATGGCACCTAATGAAATTTGACCTGATCCTACTAATGGCATTATTTAGCCTCCAATACTTTTATTCTGGCTGATAAATCTTTGACCGCTTCAATTAGAATAGAAGTCAGGCCAGCATAGTTAACAGCTTTAAATTCATTACCTTCCATATCATTAACTGTTTTAACAACTTCGGGTAATACTTTTTCTACATCTTGAGCTATAACACCAGCACTGTCAGCATCGTTTTTCTTCCACTTAAATGTAACACCTTTTAGTGCTTCTACTTTAGTTACAGCATCACTAACTATTGTTATATCTTTCTTAAGGTTTTCATCAGAAGAAACAGTTGTTGAGAAAGCATAGACATCGCCATCTGCATGAAAGTCACCGTCAGCTTCAAATCTAAATTCGGTACTGCCGTTAATAACAACATCCATGTGGGCATTATCTGAAAAAGCTATATAGTCAGTACTATCACCTCCAATACGTCCCGTACCAACGTGTATATGAGCTGGAGTTATAGTTTGTCCGTTAACAAGAGTTACGATTTCACTAGCTGTTTGGTCAGCAGTAGCTCCAGATTCAATACCATCTAATTTAGTACCGTCAGCAGCTACGTCTCTACCGTCAACAGTTCCTGTTACAGACATATTGCCTATTACATTAACTCCATAACTTGCGGTATTAAACTTTTGACTATCATCGTGATATAAGTCTACTGACCCATTGTGATTTACAACAATACTTTCTTCACCACTGTTTCCCTGTATTTTTATATTTCCACCAGTTGTTCCATTACGAATAAATAAAGTATCGTTTCCTGTTGAGTCTATGTACCCTGCTGTTCCATTGTGATAAATCTGTAAATCATCACCTGTTCCAACTTTGATTGTTGCGTTATCTGGAATGTCTATATGACTTGTAGCTGCTATTTCACCTGTTACTGAGACGTTCCCTGTAATAGTAGTAGCACCACTATTAACAGTTCCTGATACTGTAAGGTTTCCTGTTACGTCAGCTCCACTAGAAACGTCTAGATTTCCACTAACACTAGCTCCACCACTTGTAGTCTCAAACTTTTTACTACCATTGTGGTATAGCTCTGTTTGAGCACCATTGAGACACCTAATCATATTGGTTGTATCATCATTATCTCTGAGAATAATGTTACCGTCAGATAAAAGTTTTGTTCCACCACCATCACTTCGTACTATTAAAGTTCCAGTGTTGCTATCAATGACTGAATTTGAGCCATCATGGGTAAGTGTGAAATCATTACTCGTACCAAGCTGTAAAGCACCAGTGTCTACTAAACTTATGTTTCCTGATGAACTTATTGATCCTGTAACTGAAACTCCAGAACTTGTTGTCTCAAGCTTTTTACTGTTGTCGTGATAAAGGTCAACCGATCCATTTTCTGTAAATTCTACACCTATTTCATTATTTGCAACATTTTTTAATTGAATAGCACTTCCTAAAATTCTTAAAGCACCAGTTCCTTCATCAGCAATATATGAATTTGATCCATCATGCCAGACTTGAAGATCCCCACTAGCACCAAAAGCTACCCTATTATTACCTCCCGCCGAACTATCTGATAAAACTATATTACCTGTTGTTACTACACTTTGAGATCCAAAGTTAGGAGATACCTTAGTTCCAGCTATTGCAGCACCAGCGTTAACGTCTGAGTTTACGATTGTTCCGTCAACTATATTCGCACTTTGTACGGTTACGTCTGTTGGTAAAGCTCCAGCTGCAAGCTTAGATGTTGCTATGGAGTCGTTAGCTAGTCTACCAGCAATAGAAGCGGAAGATACGTTTGCCATATCTTCTGCTGCTACTGGGTGTCCACCAGCTGTTGAGCCATCGTGTACGACAAGAGTTTCCTTGTCTGTATCTACTGTAACTTCACCTTCGGCTCCAGTAAAGCTACCATGTTGTGTGGTTGAACCACGTCTTAGTTTTAATAATTTTGCCATTTATAGAGTTCCGAAGTCAAGTTGTAAGTTAGCACCATCTATAGTACCTATGTTTGACATGTTGTTGTTTTGCCCATCTAACGCTCCACCTAGTTGTGGTGAAGTGTCATCTACTACACTAGCTATACCTGAGTTAGATGTAATACCAGCCCAGATAGTTCCGTTATAGTTTTTTAATACATTGTTGGTAGTATCAAACCAAAGATCACCGGGACTTGGAGAACTAGGTGCAGATGCAGATATTTGATACTCATTTGCATATCTGTTTACATCAGCTATAGACGATCCAACTGTATTTACATTACTTATTGAACCAGCAGTTGTATTTATATTTGTACTATTATTAGCTACTGATACAACGTTTGCACTGATGTCTGAAACAGTCTTAATTGGGTCATCTTTAACAGTTATAAGGTTACCCATAGCATTACCATGCACGCTACAGTAATATCTAAAATTACCTGTAGGTTGTGTTTCTGGTATTACAATTTGCACCTTTGCACCAGCTTGACCAGCTGTGCCTGTAACTGTTACGTTTGTAGTATAAGCACCTGAGTCTGTTTTAAATACTAAAGGATGGTTAGCATTACTACTATCGCTTAGATCAAAAGTATATGTCCAACCCTTATACAATGTAAGAGCCTTAGCAGGGTTCGATGTATCACCATCTATGACATATTTATTACCACCAGAGTTTACAACTGTAACGGTAAATGTTATTTCATCTTCTAGTGCATCTGCAACTATGTCAAGTGACCCGTTAGAGTTACCTGTAGATGCAGCATTTGTGATAAGACCTAGATCTTCACTGTATGTTATAGCACCTGATACAATAGCTACGTCATCAAGAACTGNNTGAGANGGTGTAATAATAGAAAACGCACTACCNGTATANACNNGTAAGTTNTCGTTAGAACTATCAAACCATAAGTCACCTTCTTGTAAAGATGTACCATCNGCTCTTTGTGTTGGAGCATTGGCAGATATTTGGTATATATCAGCAAAGTTATTTATATCTGCTACGTTTGCACCAGCATTTACAATGTTAGTGATGTTCTGTGCAACAGTATTAACTTGAGTAGCTATAGGTACTAATCTATGAAAACTATATGTATGTAATGTAGATGTTGACTCTACCAAGAAACCAAAGTTCTGTGGTATAGCTGTAGATACACCTGTAATAGTTACAGTGTTTCCTGTACCAGCACCGTTTGGTATGGTAACTGTTGTACCGCTAGGTGTTAGTGTAGCTGTTGTAGCCTGTATACTAAGAATAGCAGACTGTCCTGTAGCTCCTTGTGGGTTAGTTGTTGGAAAGCTAGTTTGGTTTGCAATAGCTGTAAAACCACCAACCTCATCTATAAGGTCAATGATACGTGCATTGATAGCAGCTGTAGTAGCTACAAATGCGTCAGAGTTAGACCAAGTTACACCACTAGCAATAGTCTCACTAGAGTCTTGTCTAAGAAACTTAGCCTCAGCTTCTGTTTCTGTGTAGTATCTACTATCTAAAGATGTGGTATTCATCTCAGATAATGTAAGCTTGTCAGATTGTAGTAGTGTTTTTATCTCACTAGCAGTTTGGTCGGCTGTAGCTGCTGGTTCTATATTAGCTAGTTTACTTTGCTCTGCATCACTAAACTCGTTAGTGTCAGCGTTTGCTTCGTATGCAGTTTTTATTTCTGCATTAGTCTGGTCAGCAGTAGCACTAGGCTCTATAGCATTTAGCTTGCTGTGGTCAGCATCTGTAAAAACATTACTGTCTGTAGCAGCTTCTACAAGTACTCTTATTTCTGCTGCTGTCTGGTCATCTTTTGCACCTACATCAATGCCATCTAGTTTACTACCATCTGTTGCTACATCTCTACCATCTACAGTGCCAGATACAGCAATGTTACCTGTAACTGTAAGAGCACCTGTAGCTGCTGTACCAGTAGTTGATAAGTTTTGACTTCCAAATGCCGGTGTTATTTTAGTACCATCTATTGCAGCTGACGTATTAACATCAGCGTTGACTATTGTACCATCAACTAAGTTAGCACTTGCTACTGTTATGTCTGTAGGCAAAGCACCACTACCTAGTTTTGCCATTGTTACGTTATCATTAGCTATCTTAGCTGTAGTAACGTTATCGTCCCTGATCTTGGCTGTAGTAACTGCATCGTCACGAATGTTAGCAGTCTGTTGTAGTTGGTTTTGTTCTTCTTGTGCAGCAAATAATAACTGTTTATGGTTGTTATTAAGGTCAGCTGCTTTGACTGATGACCCCGGTGTAAATGTAACCTTAGCTGCATCTACATCAGTGTCACGAAAAATACGAATAAGTTCGGGATCAGCTGGTATGTGGTTAGTTCCACCGGAACCACTGTTGTCTATAAAGACTACATTACCACCACCGGTTGTTGTATAGCCAGTTATATTATAGTGAGTGCCTGACGTTTTAGTTGTACCATCTACTGTTACCTTTATGTCAGTTTGTTGATATGAAGGGAAAGAAAACTGCTTAGTAGCGTTTCCATCCCCAGTGTATTCTACGAATGTTGTTGCCATTTATTTGTATATGTTGAGGATGTTACGGGTTTCTCTTTTCTTTTTCAGTTTTCTAACTTTCTTAAGTCTTTCTTCTTCCATCAGCTTTACCGCTTCTTCGTTAGATGTTAACTGTGCCCAAGCTCTACGACGTGCCCGTTGAAATAATCTATCTATGATTATATTGTGGTAGTAATCTCTAGCATCATACTGAGCACGCTTACCAGCTCTGATATCAGCATACATCTGTTCCATAGATGCTATAATCTTAGGGTCGACTGCTAGCTTATCTAGCTCACGCTCTAAGTTTTGTTCACCTATAAGTCTTTGAAACTCAGATCTAACTCTTGGATTGTCAGTCAAGTTTGTGCTATCAGGTGCATAATATGTAGACATACGTAGATCATAGCCACTATCAAATAAGAAGTTTCTACCGGGACTTTGATCNAAGTTAAGACTAATTGGACTAACAGCGTTGTAAGCTCTAGTTAAGAAATCCCAATCTTTCAAAGGTTTACCATTTAGCATATCATACTTAATAGGTAACTGGTTGTTTCCAGCTAAACGTTCTGTAATTAGGTTACGGTTACGTATAGACTGGTCAATACCAGATCCAATCTCACGCATGTATGGTGTAAATAATCTACCCATTTCGTTACGTAAACCAGCAAGAGGTACTATGTTGTTACCTAGTCCAGCTATGATTCTATCAAACTGACCGGGGCGGCCAGCAAACAAATCAACAAATGACTGTATACCAGCTAGATATGACTTACTTGTAATAGCCTGTGCAACAACCAATGAGATTTTTTGTAGTTCTGATTCTGTCCACTCTTCACCCATAAGNTCGCTTGCGTCACCTATGTCAGCGACTGTAGACATAATTAGGTTAAATGGTTCAAAATTATCATAACCAACACGTACAGCACCTAGCTTTATTGTTCTTGGTTCCCACTTACCATCTATCCACATCTGTCTTTTTGACCTATCTACTGGGCCGTTGCCATTAAGATCACCACGCATCCATGCTTGTACCGCCAAAAATACTACACCAGAACCTATCGCCAATCGGCCTGTTTGCAAAGCCTTGGCGTTAGCTAGCTCTTCTGGTGTAAAAATACCATACTTAGATACAGACTCTAAGTTATTAGGATTAGCAAATGCAATGTCGTTAAACTCTTTAACTAAGAAGTTGAAACCCGGTGTATACTTCCCCGTTAAAGCAAGACCGTTTACACCTGTTCTAGCAAACAAAAAGAAAGGTTTAGCTAGTGGTGTAGCTGTAAACACATCGTTTAGACCTTTTGCAAAGCCTGTAAGTTCTTGTGTAAGTGTAACTTCTTTACGTGCAAACCCAGTAGCCTCGTCTGAGATATTACCAGCAGAGTCAAAGACTTGTGCATAGAAATCATCTTCGTATGCTTGCATTAACTTTTTGTTAATTTTAGGTGTCTGTATGCCGTTGCCTTGTAGCTCCATAACTCTACGCATAGCTTTCTCACGCATCTTAGCACGGCCAAGAATATATGCAAAAGCATCGTCAGTTGCTGCCATAATCTTTGTAGAGTATGTCAGGAAGTTACTATCATTTAAGTTACGTGCTATGTTAGCAAGACGAAATGCAGCTGTATCTCCAGCAGTGGCTCTACCACTATCTTCTGCCCATCTACGTATAAGCTCCCAGTTCTGATCGCCACGACTAAACTCAGAAAATCTGGTTTTGATTGTAGCTAGATCACCTTTCCAATATGAATTTAGTTTAGTTCTAAATAGTGTAAAGGATTCTGGTATAGCTTCTAGCATGCCATTTACAGCTGATAGACTAGCTCGTAGTGTAGATGCGTCACCATCAAATGGATAACGTACCGCAGCACCTAGAGCTGTAGATAACGGACGTAGGAATGTAGCCGCAGCTGTACCCATAATCGCTCTCACAGGAGTCTTAGGGCCACTTAGGACACTATTGGTCATAACACCCTCAAGCTCTCTTATAAGGGCTCCTGTACGGTCAATATCGTTTTTATTTAACTTACCACCTTTGATAACTGTTCTTGCCCACTGGTCAAAATCTTCTAATGTGTTTACGTCATCCATAATAGAAAACGCTTCGATAATTGCATTGACCATATCATCATCTGCATTATCTTTAGAAATCTTAAGTATAGACATAATAGACTCTTTTGCATCAGCTATGTCAGCTTGCACTGCTTCGTCTACAGCTTGCTTTGCTTTCTTACCTGATACTGATAAAGCTCTAAATGAGTCAGACTTGACGAATCTAGCTTTCTTTGTTTGATATAATGCAGTAAGCATAGTATCTACAAGCTGTTTAGCTGGCCCATCTACATCTGTAATATCAACTAAATCAGATATTTCACGTGCAGCTATACCTGTATCTCTAAGCTGTTTCATCAAAGAACCTATAACTAAGTCAGCTACAACTACGTTCTTAGATGTCCATATTTCCTGACCATCTACTACGTCGTTAGTTTCAAACAACTCTTTTAGATATTCTTGTGGTGACATATCAACAGCATTTCTACCTTGAGTAATTCGTTGATGTGCTTCTATAGATTCTCTAAATGTAGCAGCAAGTGTGGCTCTATCACCTTTTGCTTTTTCTAATTCTTTTGCAAACTTGTCGCTACTCATTAACGTCTTCATAATGCGTTCTACTGTCGCATCATCTGTACCACCCTCTTGTGCAATACGCTCACGCTCGAGTGGTCTAGTTACGGAGCCAGTAGCACCTTCTTCTTGACCCCACTCTTTACGAGTTCTCGATAGCTGTTCACGAGCTACTTGTGGATCAACCTCGGATGTATGTGCCCCTTGGTGTGGTTCAGCTATTGGTGCATTTTTGTCAGCTCTAAACTCAGCTTCTCCTCTACGGAGCTGTGCAACGCCAGCTTCTACTGTCTGGTCTTTGATACTTTTATTACGCTTTGCAATCTGATCTACAACTTGAGTGCTGCCTTTTTTTAGTGCATACGCCATACCATCAAAGAATAGACCTATGCCCATACCTTCTACAATGTTTTTTATTTTCATTGTAACAGGAGAGTCAGTATCTTTAGTAGATATAATTGTATCAGCCCAGCCATATCTGTCACGTAACGCTCCTAGTGCGTTCTGTTCGTCTGACTCTTTAGATATAAGGTCAGACGCAGCTCCAACAGCCAAGCCTCTTACGGCATTGGCTTTTGTTAGTGCTACAAGTCCAGCTGGTATACTTATGATTCCAGTTGCTGCTGCACCTTTTGCTGCTAGCACTGTACCAGCTGCAAGAGATCCAAAATGTACTAGACCTCTTAGCTGTTTACCCCACCATGTTTTGGTTTCTATAGGGTTATCATATGAGTCAAACGGTGTCCAATCTGGTTTATATGTACCAGTTGTTTCTCGTTGCTCTTGCATCTCACCTGATAATGCGTCAACTGTACGCTCAGGAAAGGTTGCAATCGAGGATGCAGTGTCTTGTAAGCCACCTGATAGAATGGACTGACCCTCTTTTATAAAAGCTTTAGCACCCCATGTTTCAGAGTTTCTAGGATCCTCTTGTTGTGCTAATGCTTGTTCTTCTTTTTGTTCAGCTTGTTGTTCTACTGCTTGTTTCTGAGCATCTTTCTCTTCGAGTTCTTTTAGATACTCTTCCATTTTGTCAGCAGCTAAATCTAAGCTTTCACGATCTATATAGGAGTCGCTCATCTACCCTCTCTTGCTTTTTTTACTGCGGGAACTTGTTTTAGTTCCTCTATGGTTGTTGGTTCTATATCATTGGGCCCATAACCAAAGACCTGTTCTCGTTCTATTCGACCTGATCTTAGTGCTTTCTTATCTCTCTTATCTCTTGCTAGCTGTAGTTCTGCCTGTTTTTGTGCTTCTTTACCCTTCTTAGCTAGACGTTCTTTNTCAAGATCACTAATTAGTATCTTAGCAACTTCTTGATCTAGGTTTTGAAACTGTGCAAAGTAATTGTTTTGTAAGTTAGGAAATGTAGCATTTACAGCTCTTATTTCTTCTTCATTAAGTTTGAGAAGCTTACCAAAATTTTTTGTGTCTTCTGTAATTGCACCACGTATTGCGTTTGATTTACGATTAGCGTTCATATTCATCAAACTTATAACAGCAAAACTCTGTGCATCTTCGTTAAATGGTTTATTGTAATCTATCAAACCAAGTCTATCTAAGTCAAGAATCATATCAGTTGACATATTGTACATACCAAAGTTATCTGACCCTCTTTTAGCTAAAGCAACGACTTGACCACCATCAAGATTATTTAGATTCTGCCTAACAGAAGTATTACCGTTACGATTAAATTCAAACTGGTTAGCATTTTGACCACCACGTTTTTCTTGTAACATGGTTAAATATTCTGCAAAGTCTTGTTGCTCTCCTGTACGCATATTACGAAGTATCTTTTGCTCGCTAGTATGATTTTGTACATCGTTTTCTTTTTTGTAATCCTGTAGTATTTTAGCATAAGGATTAGCTAATTTAGTCTCAGGATCATATAGACCTAGAGTTTCAGCACGATCATAAATAGCTGCTTTACCACTTAGTAATGTAAAACCACCTTCATCATTAGGCACACGAACACGTAAAGCTTTGTAGTATTGTTCTAGCTCAGGATGTCTAGCACCACCACTATCAACATAATCGAATAGCTTATCTACTGGCTCAGTCTTAAACGCTTCTTTCTTTTTAAATAACTCAGGATTTGTNTTAAGCTGTTTACGTAATGCGATTACATCACCTACACCAGCATCAGTTAATTTTACCCTGTCCTTTGCTTTTTTTACATATTTCTCATAGTTTTTTTGTAGCCCATCAAGTATGGTATCTCTGTATTGTTCATATGTTTGAGTTCCACGACCTTCAGCTACCTCAAAAAGATCTAAGTTTTGACCATCTGGCCCAATAAACTTTTCTCTAAAATCAGCTTGCATTAACTCTACTACACGCTTATCAGTTCGAGAAAACTTACTTGTATCTCCTTGTAGCTCTTCTTCGTCAGCAACGATTGTTTCTATTAACTTATCTGTTTCAGCATGTTTGCTTGCATACTTGTCAGCAACTAATACATTTTTATCTCTTGAACCACCTGTATGTGTCTCTTTTAGACCACTTAATAATACTTTTGGTATTTCAGTTTGACCGGGTATATAGAATGGCTGTTGCATAAAGTCATTTATAAGTCCGCCTACTTGTGAATCTTCTAGTCCTATAATACCTCTTTTCTTATTTTCTTGTATTAGTGGTATAACGTTTTTATTTACAAAGTTATTTGACTCTATAATGTTCTGAGCATCTTGATTATTTACAGCATCTTTTTCTACTTCTGTAATAGCCTTAGATAGTCTGTTAATCCTACCCTGTACTCTTGCAGCAAAAGCTGTACCCTCAGTCTGCTGTTCTAGATATGTTTCATAGTTATCATACTTATTACCATTCTGGTCATAGTACTCTAAGTTCTGGTATATCTCTCTAGCTTCCATCGGTAATATCTCACCGTCTTTGACTAGCTGTGCAATACGATCATAGGTATAATCTGTTGCTTTTTGTCTATCGCCTTGAAACTTTTCTTCTGCTATTTGATGTATAACACCTTTGTCTGCATAGAACGTAGAGTCACTTCTTGTACCTTCTGTAGTAAGTATATTAGCACCTTTGACACTTTCAATAATTCTATTGTCAAGTATCTTTTCTTGCTCTGTTAAAACCTTTTCTCGTAAGTTTGCACTCCAACCTCTGCGTTGTACTTCTATATCATCAAAGAGTGGTTTTGCAACATCTTTAACAAATAAACGCATAAATCTAGGATTAGTAGGATCTCTACCATTAGCTAGTTCGTTAAAGGCAACAGTTCTGACAAAAGAAAACAACGCTTTTTGTGCATTGTCCATAAACTCAACTTCAGTAGTAGAGTCTAATGTACCATTACTATTGATAGTATCAGTTAATGCAGCTTTTCGTTCAAGATAATATTTTAAATTTTGTCTAATTGGCCCATCTAACTCTTCTTCGGAAACAATACCCTGTACTAACTCTAGTTTTTGTCGTTCGCCTATATCGTCAAAGTATATGCCACCTTTTGCCTTAGCTTCGGATAGCTGATACTCGTTTCTTGCATTGTTAAACTCGTCGTTAGCTGCACCAAACTTTTCAAAAATTTGATCTGTTAAAGTTTTACTTAACTCCTCAGCTTCTGCGGCTTGACTCTTTTTTCTAATTTGATTTACACTGCCTATGATGCTTTCTATTGCATTTAGTCGTTTATCAAACTTACTAGCCGCTAACTCTTCGAGTTCAACCATTTGGTCAAAGAACTGCTTGGTATCTTTGATGTTGTCGTCTATCTGCTTATTGACTGATTCAGTCATGTCAGCTTCTGTATTTAAGTAATTAGTGTTACTTATATCAGGAACTTGATCTCGTGGCGTACCAACGACGTTCTGAAATGATGATGTCATTATCCTTTAAATCCTGAGTAAATACTTGCTATAGAGCTTGCAATACTTAACGCACCTGTTAATCTATCTGTAGGTGGTAACATTACAGGAGCACCGTATGCAGCTGGTATACCTAGCTTTTCTCTAGCTCTAGCATTTGCGGCTTGAAACTTACGTGTAGCTCCTGTTTGAGCATACGCCATGTTTCTACCAAAGTTATTTGCTGTTATATTTTCTATTTCTCCTTGCTGTCTCAGTAAGTTTCTGTACTGAGCTTTACCAAACCTACGGCTTCTACCGCCTTCATTTACTTTTTTACCAGCAAAGTATTTGGCAGCAAGTGCTTGGTTTCTAAGACGACCCTTACCTTGAGTATATACAGCTCTAACATAAGCGTCACTAAGGTCACGGCTGTAACCTACAACATTTCTATTTTGGGCTCTCTGTAGGCTGGTTTCTTTGTTGAAGAATTGTAGTTTCTTCTGTGCAAATACAGCGTCTTTTTCACGAGCCCTTTGTCTGGCAGCTCTTCTAGCTCCAGCATTAGCGTCTACGCACACGGCAAAATTCTATAAAAGGTATACTATTTGGCCCATGCTCATACTTACGTAAGAACTTAAAGCCTAGAAACTTTAACAATCTAAGATGTGCTTTGTTTCTACTATCAACTATATTCCAAAGGAGTGGCTCAAGACGGCTATCGACATACCGTTTGGCCTCTCTTGCGAATGTAATTGGGTATCGGTGTATATCAGGAGTGCAGAGCATCCATATATCACCTTCTTCTCCTACTCCGGCCATGCCAGCAGTCTTGCCGTCAGGCACTGTAAAATACACGTAGGATCGGTTCTGAGTCATTAGAATCGGAAGATCGGTAGGATCTATCCCATGACCCTCTACGACCTCTCTGAGGTCATCTGGACGGAGGTTAGAGGCCACTTCTGTAGCAGCCTCCACTGTGATTGGGTGTATGTAATTAGACACGTTGATAAAATCTGGGTGAATAGTCACCTTCCCAAGACAACGCACGTAGCGTAGCTGGGGCTGGGTGTGTTGATTTGAGTGTTATTTCTACATTTGTGTTTTTTTCGTAGACTGGAACAGTCTTGATAAACTCTTCGAGATATGGTGCATCAGAGACTTTATACTCGTCGAGCTGTGTTGACTCATAGACTTCTGTGTAGTCAGTTTTGCCAACTCGTTTAAGTGTTGTTTCATAAAGTCCTATCTTACCAAAATGTAATTTGATTCGATGCAATACTAACGATGAGTTTACATCTGACTCAGGTTTATTACCCGCCATTTTCATAGGGTAAAATGTAGGAAATTGTATTTCGTAGTCATAGATGTAACCTATTGTAAGTGTCACACCAGACCAATTACCGGGTACAGTAAAGCTTGTACCTGATACAGTAGGTTTTGCATACCGACCAACACGTGTTGATGCAGTATTTGTGTCAATCACTACTAAATCATAGTTAGGAGATGTGACTGTATTCAGCCAACCCACACCACTGAAGGTTGTGGTATTTGCAGCTGCGTCAAAGCTGCCACCGCTAACAGTAGTATGATTATCCACATGAAGTAAGAAGTCGACATTGTCTTGTACTATACTAGGATCTTCGGTTGTTTGTACTAATCTTATCTTTTGTAAATAGTAATTACTATCTAGAAAATAGTACTCATCATCTATAATAAAATGATATACTACAGGTTTATTTAGTTTCCATTTGAACCATGCTGCTTGCTGTCTTTTATCAGCAACGTTTAAATACTTATATCCGTATACTATAGAGTCAGCTGCATTAGACTTACCAAATAAAATAATACCATTTTCTCTAGAGTTGGTTAGTAAATCTATATCTTTAGGTAATGTTGTAGGTATAATTTTACTTACTTCTACCACAGAAGGTTCGCCTTCTCTAGCTATGTTTGCCATTTCATTGAAGCGACTAAACTTACCAGAGTTATCAACGTAACCTATAGTAGTACCTAGAGATATTGGTGCTATATCTTTGTTATAATTAAATGTAGATATACTACGTAACTTAGCAGTATCAGGATTTAAAACTGTATCATCTGATGCAAGTAGGAATTGTTGGTTTGTACTAAATACTACCAAACCAGTATTGATAGCTATACCATCAAACAATTCTGATGGAAATGTAGATGCAGCAGATATATCAATAGGGTCAGAAGATGCTATAGTCAAAGCTGATTCACTAAAAAAGTCAGGTTTACCTAATGAACCCGGCCTAGATGTAATGACATTTTCTCCTGACAAGAATACTAATCTGTTACGAAAGAATAATACTTTGTTAATTCTACCTATAAAAGTATTACTATTAGACTTTGGCTGTCCATCACTGGTTTTTATAAATGATGGCATAGGATTAGTTAGCTCATCGCCTACCTCTCTTTCAGCATATGTAAACTGTTTGATAGTAAATGTAGCTATCTCAGTAGATGTACCTTGGTTAGCTAGTGCTGTTCTCTGGATGACCAAAGGCATGTTAGTGAGAGTCTTTGGTATACCGGGTTTAGCACACTCAGACCAAGAGCCTGATCCATCTCTATTGTTTTCGCCATCAAATCTTACATAGTAGTCATCTTCATCTGCCATACGAGAGTTAGATACTTTAACTATGTAACCATGTTTACATTGATTTGGTAATCTAGTTACATCGTTTACAGAGCTTTGCATAACTCTCATTAGGTCATCTTCTACTACTTCTACGTTAAAGGGGTTAGCACTAGATAGATACATACCTGTACCTATAATTGTACCAGTAATGCCTGTTGGTAACTCAGCTAATATACCACCAAGAATAGTATCAGCAGTAACAGCTGTATCAGCATCAAATGGTGTAGGCTCTGGTCTAATAAGTTTTAGGTTAGCTTTTATTGCTGTGCTCTCATGATCTTCTACTCTTACAGTATAATCAGCACCTTCCATAGTTACTGTTACTGTATCACCTGTAGTCCAACCTTCACCACCATGTAGTAAAACTATCTCTACATTATAACTACATCTATAGTTGTTACCACCCGGCCCGTTAGAGCTAGCACTGTAGTTAGGACTAACACCTTGCTGACCTAGAGCAGTTATTCTAAATATAAGATTGGTTTTACTACCACTATCTACACTGAACACACCTGTACCAATACTAGGACAGTGTCCAGTACCATCAGATTCATCGAGTGTATTACTCTGAACTTTTACACGTGTAGCTCTAGTAAGTGTAGTTGTAGTAGAGCTGTTATATAAATTAAGTCCATACTGCCTTCCGTTTTCTGTACGTAATAATTCTAGAAATGCAAAGTGAGGATCTGGTGTAGCATCTGTAGTTCCTGTATGCCCGACTGCTGTGTTAGCATTGGAGGTATCACGACTACTAACAAAGGTAGTATCATTGATTGTAAGAAACTGTAGGTTTTCTGGATTACTTGTTGCTAAATAATTTTGTATTGCTGTCTGTCCTCCTGTACCATATACTATGGTTTGTGCAGCTCCAGCATTGTCTCCGTCAGCTTTCCACATTCTAAGCTGCCCATCTGCTGCAACTTGTCCTATGTAAGAGCCTTCGTTATCGTCACGATAGTAATGAAAGTACGCACCACCACTCTGAACATTAGCTAAAGCATCAGTTCCTATTCTGGCTGCACCCGGCCTTTTAAATAGACCCTTGGTTATATCTGGTATTGCGTTAATAGATTCTACTACCTGACCCGGAAATTTTAGGTTGTCAGGCTGTTCTGATATGCCTGCTGAATATTGTGGAATGGTTTGTGTTACGCCTGCCATTATCGTCTAAGGTTTCTAAATGGTTGATATGTTTGATATGCAGTGCCTTCTGGGAATCCCATCATGCTGTGATCTGCTTGATTGCACTCATACTCTTGTAGTGCTGCTCTTGCTTGCTGTTCTTGTATTCCTAGTAGTTTTACCAAACCTGCGTTAGCGACAAGCTGTGTGGCTGCAATTCTAGATGCTTTGTATACAATAAAACGTTTAAAAGGAATAGGTAGATCTTCAAATTCATAAAGTCTAACAACATCAAGATCTATGTCACCATCAAATTCATCTGTGTGATCGGTCTTATCATACAAAAATCCATTACGACGTATGAGATCATGGTGTCTACGAGCTTGATTATCATGCAAGTCCATGGATATTATGTCAGCACTTATTGCAATCTTTTTGTCTATATTAGGTGTAAACTTTACGTGATATTCTGTATTGAAATGCCAGCCTTCTGACTGTGTATCTACGTTTGCATCACGTAGTAAATTAAATATAAATGACACCTCTGGGTTATCAAAGTTAAGAGATGCTAGAGGTGATTGTCCGATAGCTCCCAGTATAGAGTTCACTGCGGATAGTTCGGTATCGGTGTCAATAGTTGTGGTAGCCA
>FUFK010043151.1_pt1 | contig 18635 bp, 34 predicted proteins | sample 1021851 | NCBI WGS metagenome assembly FUFK01 (sample SAMEA51879418, study PRJEB19060) | metagenome
ATATATAGAACAACACGACCGGTCTGGGGGCCGGGAGGGGGTAGACAGAGCAATAGCGACATGACCGCTGCCCCATGCGGGGCAGGCAGCGGTCTGTACCCATTGTTTTTCTGTTTTCTGTTTAGGAGATATTGCCATGTCTATGTTCAATTTCAATCGTACTACGTCTACTGCGTCCGAGTCCACCGAGGGCAAGGAGGAGAAGGTCTACGACAACACCAACCGAGGTGGGTTGTGGCCGAACCGATTCAAGTTCTCTGCGAAAGCACCGGACTTGACCGGAAAGATCAACATCAACGGCGAAGATTACATGATCGCCGCTTGGGAAAAGACGGACAAGAACGGTAACAAGTACCTGTCCCTGTCCCACGACACTGGTCGTGTCAACACCAAGAAGTGATGTGACCACATCACTCACCTGGGCCCTTCGGGGCCCTTTTTTTATTTGGGCCCAGTTGTGGCCCCCAGACTAGAGAAGGTAATTGGACGAACTTAATCGGCAGGACACGACAAAAAGGTAGGTGATCGCCCCTGGCGGGGCAGGCGATCACCATGGTGGTGGTTGCTGTCTCATGTTTGTTTGTTAGAAAGGATGTGCCAAATGGCTGACTGGAATGTTTGTGCTGGTTGTAATGAAGAGATGCCTGATCTGTTGCAAGATTCAGATGGTAAATGGTGGTGCTACATGCCTTGTAGACCAGACCCGAAAGGACCTGATCTGAAAGAGTTTGATGTTGTTGTCCACATAAATGAGCCTGAGAGTGGATGCAACTTGTCCAGAACAATCCGTATAGAGACCGAGCATGACCTAACTCTCGGGGATGAAAAAGCATGCGAGATTGTCGAGGACAAGTGCGAGGAACTGGGGCTTCTGACCAACAACGAGGATTACACGGGTGGCGAGGTACCTCGAGAGTTGGACGGATTTGACATACTTGAGCCGCCTCATGGCCATGCCGTGACCCAAGTGATGATCCAGGATTGTGACTGATCTTCCGTGTTCCCCCGTCCGGTGGGGCGGGGGGAACACTCCTGTTTGTTTGTTTCTTAGAAAGGAAAATGATTATGAATGTTTTGATCTTGACTGTTGCTTTCTTTGTCTGCTTCGTGGCAGGCATCTTTCTTGGCCGAGAACTGACGTACTTGGCCGATGGTCGGAGACGACGCAAGGAACGGAAGGATTACCGACACCTTCGTTATCTCATTGAAGACGATGTGCCACCCGTTGCTGGCGGATACATCGACGACAAGTCCAAGCACTGGCCCAAAGGAGGTGACCAATGAGTCGACCTAAGAGTGTTGAACCCACAAGCAAGATGATCAGTGTTCGCTTCTCCGCAGAGGACCTGGCGCTACTCAACTCGTGCAGAACGTACGAGAAGAATGGGATTGAGATTGAAATCCCATTGGCGTCACTGATCCGTCAACTGTCCGTTGGTCAGGCCAAGAAGTTAAAAGGAAGTGAGTGAGTTTCGGGGCGCCCCCCCGGCGGGGCGGGGGCGTCCCCTGTCCAGATTGTTTGTTTGTTTTTGAAAGGTAGGTTTATCATGTTTCGACGTTCGACATCATCAACACGGAAGTTGATGACATTCAAATCACCTCATGCCATGGCAAGGTACCTGGCCGACAGGTTCGGCAGGGTTGCGATGCATGAGCGTGCACAGATGGGCACGACCGTTGTCCAGTCCAGACTGTCTGACCGTGGCGTCACTGGCAACACACGTACCAAGTACCAAGTACTACTTGCACACAACGAGGCGTTCGTTGTCATGTTTGCACCCATACCCAAGGGTGGACACATGGGACGTAACCCAGCGTTCTCGTACCATCCCGACGGTACAGTCACACGGACATCAGACATCCGTGCCAATGACGTAGCCAACGAGGGCGTTGCCATGCAATCAGGTGGTGCCAACCCACATGGTTGGACGCTGGGTCTTGCAGTGATCGGTGCCTTCTCGGAGACAAACGAGAAGACACACAGTCACGCTGCCAATGACTTCGTACCCGATGAGCACAACTGGGACAACCTTGTGTTCACTGACCAGTTCGGACGACCCCGACTGGCCGACGGCACACTCCTACCCATGGAGCCGTTCAGTACATACAAGTATGTGGAACCCACGGACGACGAGCCATTCGGGTACTGGGTGACCGATGTGCCTGGGTCATACGTGCCACAGCCACGGAGATCCAGTGATGGATGGGGCGTACACCTCGATGAGGATGACATGTACGCCATGACCAACCAGCGCAAGTCACTCAACGACGACGTGGCTGATGCAGAAGACGAGGTCACCGACAGTGAGTGACCGAGGGAGGTGGTGGTCGCACCCGCGTTGCGGGGCGCGACCCCCACTTCTGATTGTTTGTTTGTAAAGAAAGGTAGATCAAATGTCTGATCTCAATATCATCAATGTGGCACCCGCTCGTGGTGCCGTAACCCTCCCATCCTATGTCATGCTCAACGAAGAGAAGCAGGCCTTGAAACAGAACGTCAAGTTCGCAAAAGACGATGATGGAAACATCATGGTCAACCTCGGCTGGCTTCCAATCCGTCCCGGTAATCGTGGTAAGACTGGTCGTTCATGTGGCCTGTTGTCCATCAATGAATGGGATCGTGACAAGAAGGAAGCCAAGGACATGATCTTGTGTGACGCAGATGCAATCACGGGAACTCCATCCTTCATCGCACTGTCGGTCAACATGGCTGCCATTGCCAAGAAGGGACACACCTTCCCAGACTTCGCCACTGGTGAGGTACAACAGGGCTCACTGTTCAACGGTGAGGTCGATGGAGTTGGCGACACTGTCGGCGGCGACGTCGCACCAGTGTCTGATGAAGATCGCAAGTCCATGGGTATCACTGACTGATACCTAACTGTCCCCCCTGACTCCCCTCCACTCCGGTGGAGGGTGAGTCTTTTTTTTTCGGAGTGCAATCCCATGATTAAGATTACCTATGGAATCGGCAGAGCCGTGAAGTCTCACATGCAGGCTGCATCAATGGCCCATGTTCTGCTGACTGACAATCCGCACAACTGGGTGCGTCTGGAAAACGGTGATGATGGTCAGGACTATGTCCGCATCATGCACACGTACCCAGACAATACGATCCACACGTTCAGTGAGGGTCGACACAAGGACGTCGAGGCTGATCTCCGTGCAATGGAGACCAACGATCGGCATGACTCTGTTCCCCAGGACAGGGTCTAACCCTCTGGTAGTGGTGGATATCCAAGGATGATCGGCAGGACCCCGACGGCATTGCCGGGTGACGGGTAACCGTCAAGTCTCCGCGTCACCACTACCTTTCTGCTTCTCATGGTGGGAAGCGCGACATTTTATTTCTCTGCAGGAGATAACCCATGAGCGATTGCTCTATTCCGTTTGGCGACCTCGTCAAGAAATACTCTTCCCCCGTTGACTCCAAGCGAGTCGAGATCGGCACCGCAGCCGGTAACAAACTCGGTGAGCTCAACGCAGCCATCGAAGGTTGTCAGTGTGAACTGGCTACCTACCAAGCCAGCAAGGACAAGATCGTTGCCCTTGTTCAGGCAGTTGAATCTTCGACTGATTCCGAGGCCAGTCTCGTCGCCCTCGGCCAGCACCTGGGTCTGGTGAAACCCACGGAGGGATGTGACTAATGATCACTGTCAAACTCCTGGACTCGTCAGCTACTGGCGGCACTCGAAACATCGAGGTCACCACTGGCACGACCGTGTCCCAACTCATCAGCGCACACACGAGCGCTAACCCTTCATCTTGCATGGTCCGTGTGAACCGTGCAACCGCAGACCTGGAGACCGTCATCACTGATGGCGACCGGGTGACCGTCACGCCCACCAACATCAAGGGCGCCTGATTCCCCCTCCAAACAGAGGGGCGGGGTCATCTTGGCTCCGCCCCTCGCCGTTGGGAGCAACAATGGATAATCCAAATTGGCATGCCCACCAACAACTAATGGGCGTCGGTAATGTCGACCTAGATTCTGGTAAGAAACAGGTCATGATGGAGTGGATGCGTAAGAACTTCAACGCGTTTGGCTACGGCGACTTCAACGACGAAGACAAACTGAGGTTTCACTTTGACGTATGCAAATCCGTAGGACAATGGATCTCCAACGATGAAGAGTGCATGAAGTTGTTCAATGAACTGAACATGTCCTACGAACCAGGCTCATGCGCTTCTTTCAACGACGAGATACTCTTGGTCTCGTTCGTACGGTACGCCGCAGAAACAATATGTGATTACGCAGCGCCGTATGGATCCTTTGGCATCTGCTGTTTCCAATCGGACCTGGATCAAGATCAATGGAATGAATCAATCCGTATCGTCAAGAAAGAATATCGCAAGTAAAGCGGGAGCAACCATGAATACCAAAGACATTGCGCAACACATCGTTGCAAACTCGGACGGCACCACGCTGGACGAGATCAAGTCACGCAGCCGGATGCTATCCAAGTCGCTGCGCAAAATCCGGATGCTCGAGAGACAAGTCGAGCAAGACGGTGACACATCGCAAATCCAACTACAATGGGTTCGCTTACGTCGCAAGGTCGACATCGCAGTGAACAAACCATACAACTGGTCAGCCCCTGTTGACCGTGTCGAATCAGAATTAGCAGAACTTCCATTGTGTGAGACACCTGCCCAACAGGAGTTCCTGCCCGGCAGCAAGTGGGGTGAGGTATCCGAAACCCCCCACTACTTGCAGTGGATGCACGAGTGCAAACTGCAGATGCCAGACGGATCGGTCGAAGACATGGGCACATTCTTTGTCCGTCTCAACACAGACCGCAGAGCCATAGGGTCAGGTGTGGCGGTTTACCCTCACAAAAACTGCTATGAATTTCACAGCAGCCACCCCCACGTGGGTTCAGGCCAGCACATGTGCATGGGTGAGGCAGGCGAACTGATGTCAAACCTTAGGCGGACACACGACTGGGCTGCAATGTATGACATCATATCTGCCACGTTGGACACGTTCAATCCTGACTCTCCCTTCTGGCGCATCGACCGCATGCACCAAGAGCTGCAACGATGCAGGAGATGTGGGTACGACACAGAACGTGACGACGGCCCCGAGAGAGATATGATCCCTGACCCCAACTGGGATCCCAACGGACCTTATCGACCTCGCCTTGTCTGCTCCGAGTGTATTGAGCACGAGCGCAAGCGAGCGTTCACAAATGCACTGAACGACGCACAGTACAACCACAACAACCTCGTAACACGGAGACGTTACCATGACAACGCCTAAACTAAACTTCACCCCTGACACATGGTGTCAGTTGAACTACATGTGCAAGCGAGCCAGCACTGAGATCGGCTGCTTTGCAATCACCCATCCCGATGACCGTCTGTTTGTGACAGACTTGTGGTTCCCCAAGCAGGAATGCACCGCAGCAACAGTCGAATTCGACGACGAGAGTATCGCCGAAGAGATCGACCGGCTATCGGACACCCACCCCATGGATGAGTGCTTCCGTATCTGGATCCACACTCACCCAGGTGACAGTCCCAACCCCAGTGGCACAGACGAGGAGACCTTCTCCAAAGTTCTCGGTCACTTCGACTGGGCAGTCATGGCGATCCTTGCCAAGGGAGGCAAGTCATACGCCCGCATCAAACACGATGCACCTGCGGGTATCACCGACGGCAAGATCGAGTACAACATTCCCATGGGCATGTACACCGATGGCTATGAAGAGTGGGATCAGATCCTTGCGGACAAGGTATCGAAGCGCACGTTCCAAGCTACCACCAAGACGACGTACCCAACGGGTGGACTCTACGGAGATTGGGATCGTTACTACACCACGAAAGGGAAACTCAAATGAGTACAACTCAACGATTCAATGGCATTCTTGACCCCGACATGATGTTCGACCAGCGTGTCGTCATCGTTGGCGTGGGTGCAGTGGGCAACAACCTTGCCCGCATCATCGCCGGCATGAACCCTGGCAGCCTCGTCCTTGTCGACCCAGACACAGTCGACGAAGAGAACGTGGGTCCTCAGATGTACCATCCACGTGACATCGACAAACCCAAGGTTGATGCATGCTCTGCTGGTCTGGTCACAGACAACGCAGTGCCTCTGCCCAACAGAGCCCCCAGTCCTGCAGTCAACAGGTATCTTGACCAAGCAACCTGCATCTTCATGTGTGTCGACAGCATGGAAGCACGTGCCGAGATTATGGAATACCTCACACGTGGATCAGCAGACTGCCACTGGCCGCAAGAAGTAATCGACACACGCATGGGTGCGGAGACGTACCAGGTGTGGGATGCAACCACCACTGATTGGGCAGACGATTGGTTCAGCGATGCAGAGTCACTGCCTGAGGCATGCAACGCACGCAGCACTCCATGGTGTGCAACCATGTGTGCATCACACGCTGCCTTCTACTGGTCACAACTCCTTCGTGGTGAAGAGATGCCAACGCACATCATCCATGATCTTCGAACCAACGAGGTGGTGCCCGTTGGATAATGATGGATCACTTCCTTCACAGTTTGGATCCCCACGACACGAGGTTACATCTCTTGGCAGGTTCATCAAGCAGTACAAAGTGATCATGAACAGCGTGCTCAGCACTCGCTCTCCTTTTATGGATGAGTTTCCTGATCGTGTGCACTACGATTGCTCCATGATCTTTCCTCAGTTTGGCATCGTGAACTTCTGGGTGCTACACAACCCAAAGGACATCCACGCTCTATGTGTGTTCGACTGCTTGGGCAACCTTATCACTGAGGTCGAAGCAGTAAACGAGTCGCAGACTATGTCGTTACGTGATGACGGCTATCTATGGTGGTGTGCTGATGGAGACTTGGACCCCAAACTTCTAGCCCACCGTGAGCTTTTTGATTCTTGTGTTGCAACAGAGAGAAAGATGCGTAGTATCTTGCCTCCAGCAGTGTGGACTGAGATGATGAATGCAAAGGAGGACACCGAGATTGAACTTAGAAATCTTGACGAACCACCGGACATGTGATCGCTGCGAACTAGCAGACCAAGCACCAGGCGTACCAAAGTCAATCGGCATCGGGGCGCGTCGGCTCGGTCTCGAGCCTCCCGCTCCCGCTGTTGTATACATCGGTAGGAACCCCGGCTACAACGAGGATGATCAAGGTCACCCCTTTGTAGGTAAGTCAGGCAAACTCCTGCACGCTGTGTACATAGACGGCATCAACCTGCGTGAACGCGCAACTATCTACCTCATGAATGGTGTTCGTTGTTACACCATCAAGGATGAACCGCCCAAAGCACGACACTGGAAGTCATGTATGCCCTATTCTTTACAAGAACTCGAACAGATAAAGGAACAACATGACAAAGTTGGAGTTGTTTTACTTGGCGGCGACTGTACTTCCCATGGGTATCGCCATCTATTTGGAAGTAAGGGAATGAACCTTACTAAAGGCATCAACAACAACGGAGACACACACGATGATGTAACAGTATTCTCAACCTATCACCCCTCTGCGGTACTGCGTGATCCAAACTACATCAACGCAGTCCATGACCACAACGGCCTCATTTCTGCATGGCTCGACGGTGTGATGGCCACACCATCAGAGCCAAACCTAGTACCAACAAGGATACCCTATGTCTGATCTCAAGAAAAAGTTCGAGGTTATGGACTACCTCAAGCGTAACAAGTCCAAGTTTCACAACCTCTCTGCACGCAAGGTGCGTGACGAGGTGAAGACCATGTTCGATGTCGAGTACAGCGAGTACCTCATGCGCAAGATGATGGTCGCTGCTGACATCAGAGTCAACCACCACAAGCCCAAAGATCCAGTTGTCAACAAGATCTCTTTCGAGGCAGGCAACAGCGCTCCGCTCGACCGCATCGAGTTCATTGAGAAGCATGTTGACAGGATCTCTAAGGACCTTCTGATCGACAACAAGTGTCGGAGGGAACAGATGGATCGTATGGAAAAGAAGCTTGACTTTGTCTGTGACTTCATCCAATATGCAAAGTCAGGAGAGGTTCCCCAATGAGCAAGACAAAGTACATGGTTACCTACGAGGTAATGCAACCCGCACAACGAGTCACCGTAGAGATCGAAGCAAGCAATGAAAGAAGTGCTATGTTCAAAGCGGTCGACGGTGAAGGTAAGAAGCTATCTGTTGAAGAGACCGCAGTTCAATCTCCTCAGCTCATGCGGGTACGCCACGTAGAAAACACCAGGAGTTTCTGGACGCAGCCTCTGTCCGACTTCATGAAGAAGCCCAATTCGAAACTAGTACAAATCTAATGACTGACTCAACCACCATATCCTTGGACATCGAGACGTACGGTGCTTGCACCGTGAACGCTGAAGGTACACCGCTCCCAGTGCAGACAGTGTTCCATCCTCGCCGATCTCTGCTGACGGATGGCGTCTCGCCCAAGGATTTGGTGTTGACAGTTTCGATCACTATGGTGTCCCCTTATAAGGCGGCGGGTGATTGGAATCTGCAAGCTCTTGCAGATGCACAGCCAGGGGACACCATGGTCTTTGAACTGCACCGCAGCGAACACCGTCACCGCCTCAGGCAGTGGCTGTTCCATGCGGACACCATCATCGGTATGAACCTGCAGTTCGACATCCAATACCTTCGTGCTCTCACCGACTTCAAGTTTGCACTCAATGGTCGCCACCAACTAATCGACCTGTCTGTGCTGAACTATCTTCATGACGAGACACGACCCGAGCGATCACTCAAATCACTCGGACCTATCCTCCGCACTCACTCGTACGAGGCGGAGCAGACTCTCAAACACACACGCTTCGGATCTCCCTCGGATCCCAAGCTTCTCCACTACAATGCGCAAGACACGCACAACACCTTGCTCGCCTGCCAAGAACTGGCACGAAGGATACAACGAGACTTTGCTGCCAGTACGCCCAAAGTTTCTTCCGAGTGCCTCCGGTTTTATTCTGACACCATCTGGTCTTGCATCAGAATGTCAGAGTCGGGCATCCCCATGGATAGAGATGGACTCCAAGCTCTTGAACAAGATCTCATGCGGGGTGCCGCTGAGGCAGTCGTTCAAGCAAAGGACGCCGGACTAATCCTCGAAGGGGAGGGCTCGGGCAAGAGCAAGGAAGAGTTCATGTCTGCAGTAGTGGGGGAGCTTGGGATTCAAGATGATCCAAGGCTACAACTAACACCCAAGCAGGGGCTGATCAGCTTCTGCGAAGAGAACAGGAAACTACTATGCTCGATGCTACCCCCGGATTCACCGCATCAGGAGATCCTTGCCCATGCTGCAACCCACAGCAAAGCCCAGAAGTTAGTGGGCAGCTACTGTTTCCCTTTGCTGAGGCACAGGAGGAACTTCCCAACCTCGATGGGTTCAGTCCTGCTGAGATCGCAGTGTTCAACGCCCACATGCGTACAATCGACATCGGACTTGACATATCCAACGTGGTTCGTGACCCCGAGTCCGGCGAAGGACGGCCAGGGTGATGCTGGTGGTACGAAGCAGGGTCGTATTACATGCAAAGGACCCAGCGCACAGACGTTCCCCCGACCCATCAAGGCGTGTATCCAGAGCCGTTGGTGGGAGCATGGGGCGATCGTATCATTCGACCTCAGCCAGATTGAGTTGCGCGTTGCGGCACTACTCTCAGGCGACACAACCCTGGCCGCTGCATACAACGACGGCCTAGACCTGCACACGGATCGTGCAGTATCTATTTTTGGATCTACAGCACTGGAAGCTAAGTACGGCATGCTGTTTCACGACAACCCCAACTTCAAAGGACACGAGAGACAATGCGGCAAGAGGACGAATTTCGCAGACTTGTTCAGATCTTCTGCGACCACCATGAAATCAGCGATGATGGAGGACACGGGGATCGACTTCCCGATGAGCGTCTTCGAGAAGATCGTGGCGGACAGACCGAAGATCAGACCGGGCCTATGGACATGGCAGGAAGAGATGCTAAAGCTAGCGGAGCAGAGAGGTTACGTAGAGCTGCCGATAACTGGGCAATCAAGGTACTTCGTAGGTTTCTCAAAGACCGGCCGCCAGTCGGAGGTAAAGAACCAGCTCAACGAGATCATCAACTTCCCGATCCAGACGACAGCCGGTAACACACTGCTCAACATTCAACAACAACTTCACCTCTCTCTTCCTGACCTCAACGCACGAGACCCTTGGGCGCATATGTTCCTTAATATCTATGACGCGGTATACTTCGACTGCAAGTTAGACCGTGTCTCAGAGCTCGAGCAGTTGATTGATAATGCAGTACGTGAAGTTGTTGAACGTGGGTATTGGGCAAGACTACAAGAGCACTACGGTCGAGAGATACCAGTGGAGTTTGATGTAGATGTATTGCAAGGATCCGAACGTGGTGCAACGCCAGGAAGTGATGACGAATCTCTTAGTGGACTACGGCCTGCCAGTAGCGGAGGTAGCCACCCGAGTGGGCCTTTCGAAGAAGCGAGTCTATTCGTTCGCAAGGTCAAGGAAGCTTCCGTACAACAGACCTGTGAAGCCGGGGGGGCGTAAGGAGTCACAGATCCTGCGCATGGTAGCCCTTGGACATGACATAGAAGACGTCGCGTCTTCATTTGACATGGCAGTGCCCGCACTAAGAAATGTGCTACGCTCTGCGTATGCAGCGCAAGTTCGTAGTAATCCAGGACACACGCGAGAAGCTCCCTTTGCTGATTCCGAAGCGCCTGGTGATGCTAGATGACACACGACCAGCCCACGAAAAGAAAGCGATCACTGTCGAAGTACACACGGTCAGGCAAAAGCTACAGACTGGGGACTACGTTCTCTCTGGGGCCGAATCAACGTGCATCATTGAAAGGAAAGGGTCGCTACTTGAGATCTCAAAGAACTGTCTCCACGGAGGAGACAGGAAAAGATTTGTACGCGAGCTTGTTCGCCTCAAGGAAGAGACGTCACATCCCGTGCTGGTCCTTGAAGGCTCTCCTGCGCAATTGCTGGATGCAGGTGAAGGGTCTCTTGCGGTTGACGCGTTGATCCGACTATTACAGGAGTACGGTTGCGAGCTATTGCTGCTGCCGTCTGGTATTGCGAAACATCGGCGTGCCCTAGGTGAATGGGTAGCTCGCCTACTAATCAACAGGACTCTCCATGACAACAGCGCCTAGTGATATTTTCCGTAACCACCTGGTTGGCCACAGATTCCCCCAGTTTTCTGGTACTGGCGGCTCTGTTTGCTCAGCCCCTTTCGTGCTGAACAAGGACATCAATACTGAGACCGACTCAACAGCGGCTGACATTATCAAGCCCTGGGAGATCTTCGCAGGTACCCTTGATGGTGCCGGTACTCCCAACATCATTCCAATCGGAGTGCCCGGTGAGTACAGCAAGCTTGAGATCTGGGCTGTCTCTAAAACAACTCTCGTTGGACAGGCCGAACCGATCCTTAGTATCTACGGTCGTCAGTCCATCCCCGATGCTGCGAAGGGTAACCTTCCCAACGCATACGACTCAGGCTTCCAAGAAGTCAACGAGTGGTGGAATCCCCTGGTGTTTGTTGACCGTGCGGTTGACCGACTGAACTCATCAACTGATGAGATCGGTGCGGGTATTCCTCACGTTGCAACTGCAGCAAACACCGCAGCGATTGCGAACGCTACTTGTTCTTACCAACTTCAGGCCATGCAGTTCACGTTGAACATGCGAGCCGCTCACCTTGCCGACGACCAGATCGGTTCGACTCCAGGTGACAACGTAGCGGTTTACGGAACGAGTTTGTTCTGTGGCCCTATGACATCTCTCTTCCTTGATGGGTGTGATGTTGTCATGGCTACTGTCCACACCGGAGCGGCAGGATCTGCTGGCGACACAATGCTTATGGGGAGATTTACCGGATGAAGTACAACGGAAAAGACAAGAAGAAGAAATCTGTTAAGGCAGCTCAAACACGTAAGGCTCCTGCTCGTAAGGGAACCAAGAAACGTAGAGTCAAAGCTAAGTAAGGATAAGTCATGCCAGACGAAAAGAAAAAGAAAACCGGCGGCACTAAAGCAAAAGCACGCCGATCTAAAGCATCCAAGCCTAAGTCACGAGCCTCCAAGAAGACCGTTGGCCTTAGCGGTGGTGGCGGCGGCAAGGGCGGCAAGGGCGGCAAAGGCGGCGGCTAATGACTTTCGAGGACGCACTACCCGTACTGAACGTGATTGTTCTGGTGTCTGGTGCCGTCTGGTCGGTCGCAAAGATCACTGCTGCGGTGACCACACTGACAGCATCTGTCAATCGGCTTGAACAATCGGTTGACAAAATGGAACGCAGGCTATGCGATCACGAGACGCGCTTGTCACACTTGGAAGCCTCGCGCTCCTAAGCTGTGCCACAAGGATTGCTAGCGTAGGAGATAGGCCCACCCTCCCCCCAGGGTGGGTTCCTCCTTTGGAGGGTCCTCAGGACCCGGCACTCAGCCCCCTGACCTGGGTAGGGGGCGTGTCGATACTGGGAGGAATCATTCTCATGACTGTGACCCGCTTCCTGGGATTACCAGTCCGAGGAGCGATCCCGCTGCTCGCGGGGATCGCCCTCGTGGTGGGGGCATGGGCATTACAGATGTATGCCGACATAGCTATACTTCCGATTGCCATCACCAGCGGGGTGGTGGGATCACTGGCTGTGATAGCCAGCGCACGAAAACTTTTCAAGGAACAACGATGGACTCTATTCAAAACGCATTCAACTCCTTCTTCGCAGACACCGGAGCGTGGTTCTTCTTCTACGTACTCGGTGGACTCACCGGACCTATCGTCGCAGGATGGGTCAAGTCAGCAGTGAGCAAGCTGAAAGCCTGACATGCCCGGACAAGTGCAGGAGATTAAACCCCCCGAAGGGTGGGGTGAGGATGCCGCACGCTGGTTGGAATACCATGGCATAGTTGCGGAGGTACCTACCATCCGCTCATCAGACTACGAGTCATGCTTGGGCAACCCGTTCGGCTACTACCTCACACGACGCCTCGGACTATCGGATGCTCTCCGCTGGTCTGAGGCGTTGTCACGTGGGTCATGGTTCCACAAACGATTCGAGTATTGGGATGTTCCAGAAGAGCAATCAAAGCCTCTTCTCGATGCGTCCATTGACTCACGCAAAGCAGAACTCTCTGCTATGTGTGGGGAGCTGGGCATCCAACCGGATGAGCGCAAGAACATACTCGAGCGTGAGGAGAAAGACTTCAAGGTAACGGAGGCCTGGTTCGAAGCCATCAAGGGTGAGCCTTTACAGTGGATGAGCCAGCCACACTTCCGTTGCCTAGGTCAGGAGATTACAGGTATTTACAAGCACGACCGCTTCAAGGGCTCACCTTTGGTAGCACAGTTCGACAGCTTGTTGTACCACCGTGAACAGAACACCCTATGGGTGGTTGACCTCAAGACCTGTGCGGAGTCCCCCACTGACAGGCTGCAGACGGTAGGCATTGAGTTCCAGACTCAGCACTACATGCACGTAGCCAACTACCTGCTGCAGGATGGTGTGCTTCAGAAGAAGTACGATCTTCCTAGCACATGCAGCTTGGGTGGCATGGCACACATCGCTGTGCAGAAGCCCACTATCAACTTCGGTCTCAATGATCGTGACTTCCAAGAGGAAGAGCACACGCTCAAGTCTGGTCCCCGCAAGGGACAGATCGAGATCCGTCGCAAGTACCTGGGGGAACCTAGGTTCGAGAACTACGTAGCCCGATGCAAGCGCTGGTACACCGGCGAGGGCGAGTACGAAAACAAGAAGGTTGATCGGGAGGAAAATCCGCCCGTCAATATTTCTTACACATATGGGAAGAATCTGCTTGACCCCCACTTCGAGGCTGAGTACCTTGAGCGGGTCGCGCTGATCCATTCCTTGGCAACGCGTAGGGCACTGCCTGATCAGTTTCTCAAGAGTGCGAACGCCATTCGTTCTCATGGGAAGATCAGTCGTTTCGCACCGCTCTACCTCTGCCACCCAAAGGACTGGCCCACTATTGTTCAAGAGCTCAAACTGATAACCCTCCGTCGGGATGAGCAAACACCCTTGGACAGCACAGGACTGCATACCTAACCTCCACCAATGCAGTCTACCTTTCGCCGCACGCTCTCGTTCCGGGAGCGTGCGGTCTTCTCTCCTATGAGGCAACAACACTATTACTACAAAAATGGAAACAACAATGGCAACACGATCAAACCCTTACGAATGGATCGAGGCAGAAATGCTGGCTCGAATCATTGGACCCAAGATTCAAGAGACTATCCGTCGACGAGAGCCCAGCTCCGTAGCCGAAATGATTCGGTACATGGAGACTGACTACAAGATGGCTGGTGTCACCGGCGCACGCATGAAGGAGTGGCTCGACAAGTTGGGCTACGAGGTCAAGCAGCGTGTGGTGTTCGAGATCCCAGGCTCTGCAGCTGACCACCTTGTGGAACCACAAGGCCAACATGCAGAAGACCCTGAGTCTTTCTTCGATCCTCAGTCCGCAACCTACACCAACATTCAACGTCCAGCCCCCGTCCCTAACGTCGGCGGCATCCAAGGAACAATATGACACAAGTAGATCTACAACACGGGAACACCGCAGCACAGCGGTTCTCCCGCCTAGGCGTGCAAAAGTCACGCATGATTACAGGCCCACGATCCATGTTCGCCATGGTGAGTGGTCCCCCTGCCAGCGGCAAAACCAACTTCTTCATGGGTTGCGATGGCGCGTACATTATCAACCTCGATCAGGCATCCATGCCGGCTCGGGATCTGGAAGACATCAAGTCAGGCGTATGGCCTGGCGTTGACGATGACGGTCAGTGCGTTGATGTGGACGGTAGCACCTTTACCCTCACGTGGGAGAAGATCCAAGAGAAGGTAGAAGTTCTCAAGGAGCTGGCTAAGAACAAAGAACCACGACCAGACATGGTTGTATTCGATACCCTCAGTGGCTTGCTCAACATTGCTACTGAGTACATCACCCGCAAGTCGGGTAAGAAGGACTTCAAGGAACTGGATGGCCGCCGTGCATACGACGATCTCTACTCCTTGATCCTGAACACTTGTCAAGACCTACGTCGTCACGGCTATGGGGTCTGGCTCATCTGTCACATCGTCAATAAGACGGTGCAGATTGGTGAGGACAGGTACGAGGAGCGACCTCGACTCACTATCACTGGTGGGTTCTGGCAGCGACTCTTCTGGCAGTTGGAACTGTCAGCGGTGATCACCGCAGAATGGGACGTCGAGACCATCGAGCGGGAGATCAAGACCGACGAAAGGATGCCCAAGGTAATGAGATCATCCGCAAACGTCCTGAGACTCAGAAGGTAAAGAAGCATCACTTCACTATCAATCACCAAGATTACCTCGGCATTACCAAGGGGAAGATTGACTTCTCCGACCTGCGTCTGACACGTGAGTCAGCGTGGGCACAGTTTGAATCAGCGTATACAGGAAACACATCTAATGATGAATAATGAAACCAAGAATGCATTCGCAAATATGCAGAACACTTTCGCCTCAGCCACCGCAGAGTCCGGTGGAGGCACCCCGTGGCCAGCAGCAGGTGAGCACCAGTGCTACCTGATTGGCATCCACACCGACACTGGTGAGTTCCGTCAGTCCGATGGACAGATGTTCCCATCAGCCACCATCCAGTTCGAGTACGAACTTTGTGATGACCCAGATCGCCCCAGCCCATTGCAGTGGCGTGGCGCAGTCTTCAACCTCCCAACCAACCCAGGTCAGATCACCCTCGACGGTTCTAAAAAGCGTGCCGAGATCGAAATGAACCGGTTGAAGGGACACCTCTCTGTCCTCTTGGGCAGCGAACCAACCAACATGGTCGGTGCACTGGAGCAAGTCTCTGGTATGATCCAATCCGACCAGGCAGTTGTGTGCAACGTTCGGTGCAACTACCGTGAAGTCGGTGATCGTACTTACAAGACCGAGTACATCCGAGAGCTCCTCTCCGGCGCTGCCTCCTGATACTCCCCCACTGCAGCCCTGTCCTCCCCTTCCCGGGGAGGCGGGGCCTTTCAGGAGATAACATGCCAAGATACGAAGTAACGTCAAGCGACGTAGTCGAACAGAAAAAGACCTGGATCATCGACGCAGAGAGCGCAGATGAAGCGCAAGACATCGCGTCAGAGTCTGAGCCCAAGAGTGTCCAGCTGCTTTACTGTGATGTAGAGACTGTATGGAACACCCTGGTTTACTGTGACATAGAGGTTGTGAGGGAGGCCGAGGATGTCACACCGGGGCAAGAGTGAATACAACTACGGTCCCCGTGGGGGGATGTACAAGAACAGCCGATGGACTGAAGAAGTCCTAGGCGAAGTGGTAACAATCAAATGTCCGGATTGCGGAGAAGAAGACCCAGACCACCTAGGCGAGACATTCAAGGGTAACTACGGACGCGTCCACTACCGTTGCAAACATTGCCAGTACGTTTGGTCAGAGAAAGCTGTATGATTCGTGTGTGAGATCCGACTCTAATAGAACGCACCGCAGCACTGAAGATGACCCTCTTCCCGGGGGTCATTTTCTATTTGAGGGCGCAGTGGATTGCCTGATGAAATACCAGGATCCACGGGGGGAAGCACGGTACATATCAATCGACCCCATCCCAGAGATGAAAGCCCCCGACACAGCAGTAGTGGGGGAGAAGCAGATCCGACTTAGCTCCGAAGCACGCGTCGGCCTATGGCAGGAAGACGGAGGATGGCTCGTGCTAGCGTGGAGCACCGACGACGCGCCGCGCGCAGAGCACGAAGCACTGATAGAAAGATCCGAAGGAAGCACCAGCCCCCTCGCCTGGCTCACCCTAGCACGGGTGGCTATGTATTGGTCGCTGTCCGGAGAGCCCTGCAAAGCAAGCATCCGCCTCTGCAAAGAAGCAATGCAAGCCGTGCCTCAGCCGCTCAAGCACCAGCTAACACCTAAGAGATTCCCCTCTGCGTATAAGGTGCAGGGGGATCTTGTTCAGGTGTGGGTGCCTCTCTAACCCAATCATTTATCTTTGGTCGTATTGATTCGTTGATGATCTGACCGACGCGAGATGTGCTGATACCTAAGCGGCCAGCAATATCCGCACGTGTTCTACTCTCCATCAACATAGAGATGATCTTACGCTCACGTATGCTGAGCTCTATCTCACTGAAGTCAACCTCGTTCTCGAAGTCTACACCAGGGGAAATAGAATCAAGACAGTCGACCGACGGAGCTTTCTGAACCCACGTTCTACGCCTGCCTCCATCCTCCTTCTTTACCCAGTGGATCGTACGACCCAGGTATCTCTGGTAGGTGTACGACAAGTCCGTGCGTAAACAAGAACCTAAGAAGACTGTAGGGGTTCCTTTCTTGGGGTCGTACTTTTCCTTCAACAAGAAATCGGAACGCAAGAAAGCCTCAGAAAGAATATCTTCGAAGGTCCAATCCTCAAACCACTTACTTTTTACTGCTCTTTGAGTCCAACGTATTAGAAACCCAATGTGATCCTCGGCGGGACTACTCATCTTCGTCCTCGTCGTCCTCGTCTTCTTCCATGCACTCATCGGTCTCCCAAAGGATGTCATGCTTGACCTCTTCTAGCACGCCGACAACAGCATGCTTTCCAAGATCCCACTCAGAAGCCCAGGCTTTGCACATATCAAGTAGTTGTTTGAACAGGACTTCTGACGGCGGTCTCATAGCATTCTCTCCAATCGGGCTGACCAGTTACGTGTACGCATACGGTCGGGGCGATCAGTGAGACACTCGATGATGCCAATGGCGCTTCCCCACTGGGAGGTGTCCTTGCGCTGCATGTAGTCTGGCTTCATGGGTCCGCATGTGCCGACGTTCATGTACCACCAGGGGAGGGGCACCTTACGGGTACGCATGCACTGAGTTGGGTCTACGGGGCGGTGGGTGTGGCCACGGACGAACAGGCGCCACGGATCACAGCCAGTAAAGTTGTTGAACTGAAGAGCTTCTGTCTCGTCGCTGGTAGCCCCAGCGTCGAAGCCGTGGTAGAATACGCACTGACCTACCTTGTAGCAGCCACGTTCGGACTTCTCATAGGGTAGCCACTGCCAGTTGGAGAACTCACTATGGTGCAAGTGCGGATTGATGAGCTCACGGAGAGCCCTTGGGATACGACGGGGATCGCTAACACGGAGGTTGTCGTCATGGTTGCCCATGGTGATAACACGCTTACACTCTGCAGGCAGGACCTTTCGGATGCTGCTGAGCAAGGAGGCCGCTTGATCGTACTCCTCCCGAAGAGTATGGGTGTACTCGTTGGGGTGCACGCTGGCAGCGCTGGCATCGAAGAGGTCACCGAGGTGGATGAAATGGGTGACATTCTTCGCCTCGCGCTCGATCACTCCAAGAAGCCAGTCAATGGTACGCTCCGGAGTGAAGGGGGCATGGGTGCAACTGAGGGTTAGTATCTTAGCCCTGCTCACCGCTTCCTCCTTGGCGTGAGAGCCCACGCAGGAAGTAACCATAGAGGGGTCGCTTCTGGCACCGCAGCGGCTTGTGGCTCAAGGAACAGGCTCATATCAGGTGCAGAGTAACTCGGCAGGTACGAGCCAGCCACGTGCCAAGTTGCGTTATCTATTTGGGGGGTATACAGATCCATACCCCAGGCAACGTCAGCAACGTCAGCAACGTCAGGTTCAG
>FUFK010059577.1_pt1 | contig 18635 bp, 20 predicted proteins | sample 1021851 | NCBI WGS metagenome assembly FUFK01 (sample SAMEA51879418, study PRJEB19060) | metagenome
ATATTTAAAGTATTTGAACTTGTCTCTAATTTGACATCCCATAAATTAATTGTTCCAATTAAATTTGCATNAGGNTAGAAAAGTTATTACATCTGATAAAAAAATATCAGAGATTATTTTAGATCCNGACGAGGANACAGCCGACGTAGATACTAGAAATAATTCATGGCCTAAAAAAGAGGAAAATACAGATTTTGATAAATTTAAATCAAGAATTCAAGGATGATATTTTTATTTATCAGCGGGGCTGAAATAGTATTTATTTTTTTTATCATTCTAATGATTTTTGGAGCAGATAAAATTCCTGATATAGCCAAAGGAATGGCAAAGGGTATTAAGAAAGTAAAGGATGCNACTCAAGAAATAAAAACTGANATTAAGAAAAGCGCTGAGAAAAAAGGCATTGATACAGATTCCATTTCAAAAGAAATAGATAAAGTAAAAGATGATATTGAAATAGATTCAAAGCTGGTTGAAGAAGCAATTAAACAATATCAAAATCCAATAGTTAAAAAATATTCGGGCGGTCATTTTTTTTCATCTGGAATTGAAAGGGAGGTTGCTCAGGAATTCATTAATAGTATTAATAATTAAAGATGACAAGATCTATTTATAAATAATTTGAAGCGCTATTTAATACATTATTTATAAATGCTATTTGGCCTTCATTTTCGATTTTTCTTTTGGAGCTAATTAAATAATAAATTCCATCTTCAACGTTTCCTGTGTTTAAAAGTGAGATGCCAATATATAAATGAGTTATGCCGATGACCTCAGAAAATTTCTTGCGATTCTTCAAGTATGTATCAATATTTGAACTCATTTTAATAATCTCATCATACTTTCCTTGATTAAACATGCTTTCAATCATTAAAGATGCAGTTGAAGTTAGAATTCCCTCTGGAATCTCATCATTATTTGCCTCTGCCTTTTTTATGAAACTTTGAAAATAATATTCTGCTTCTTCAAAGTTCTTATTTAAGTAATTGATTCTTGCTAATTGAAACAAAAAAATATTTTCTTTTTCATAATTTTTCTTTGCTATCTCTGATGCCTTTATTAATCTTTCATTATTTATATGATCAATTAGTTTGCGATAATCACTTAAGTTCATGATATTTAGTGGTTCTTCTCCATCAAGAAAGAAGGAAATAGAATGTTTGTTGTTCATTGAATAAATCTCTTTTCCTTCGAATGTAGTCGGATTGTATGTAACTTTCTTCATGTATTGCTTTGCCGAACTATTAAAAGAATTACATTGATCAAATGTAGTAAATGGTGAGTACATATTTCCACATTTTCCATCTAGGACTTCAATGTTTTTAGTACTTCCATCTTTATCAATGTCAAAGTTTAAAAGGACAAATCCCATTACACCTCTTTCCTGCATATTCCTTGGATAATTTGGTCTGATAGCCTTGCTTTTGTCAGTTTTTGAAAATCTCTTAAAACTGTCTAATAAATCTTCTTTATAGATTTGTTCTTTTTCATATAGTATGTAAGCAGATTTCTCTATTCTTTTAGATACACTGCATTTTGTATTTACTTTATTGATGCCATCTAAATTTTCCTCTTCAACACATTTAAGAAATTTATTTTTTTCATCAAGATAGACATTCTCAAAATAAGTTTCGATTATTTCTGTTGAGAAAATAATATTACATAGAAATATAGAAAATAAGATAGTTAGCTTAGTGGGCTTCATTCCAATTATTTCCAATGGCAGCTTCTGCAATCAATGGAATATTTAATTCTACTGTTTGCTCCATGGTATCTTTCATCACTTTCATGACTTTATCAGCATTTTCATTTGGACATTCAAAAACTAATTCATCATGAACTTGCATAATCATTTTAACATCTGACATCTCATTTAAGACGATACTATCTATGTCTAGCATAGCTTTTTTAATAATATCTGCCGCTGAACCTTGGAGTGGAGCATTAATAGCAGCCCTTTCAGCTGCTTGTCTTCTTAAACCATTTGCAGCGTTGATTTCATTTAAATAAAGTCTTCTACCCATAATCGTTTCAACAAACTTATCTTCTTTTGCCTTTGCTTTTATGTTGTCCATATAATCTCGAACACCTGTATATCGTGCAAAATACGTATCTAAATATTCTTGTGCTTCACCTCTTGGAATTCCAAGTTGTCTTGTTAATCCGAAAGCTGACATTCCATACATTAATCCGAAATTAATTGCTTTGGCACTTCTTCTTTGATCTTGAGTAACATCTTCAATTGAAACTCCAAAAACCTCAGCCGCTGTTGATGAGTGAACGTCAATATCATTATTAAATGCATAGGTTAAATTCTTATCATTTGATAAGTGAGCCATTATCCTAAGTTCTATTTGAGAGTAATCTGCTGATATTAATATATTGCCTTTCTCAGGAACAAAAGCCTCTCTAATTCTTCTGCCTTCTGCAGTTTTAATAGGTATATTTTGTAAATTTGGTTCAGTAGATGACAGCCTGCCAGTTGAAGTTACGGCTTGTTGATATGATGTATGAATTCTTTTTGTCTTAGGATTTTCAATATTTATTAAACTATCTGTATAAGTAGACTTTAATTTTGCTAACGTCCTATATTGCAGAATAATTTTTGGCAATTCGTATTCTTCGGATAATCTTTGAAGTGTGTCCTCATTTGTAGATGGTTGACCTTTGGGTGTTTTTTTTAGCACAGGTAATCCTAATTTTTCATATAGTATTTCTAGAAGTTGCTTTGGAGAATCTAAATTAAATTCTTCACCAGCAATCTTAAAGGCTGCAGAAGATAATTCATCAATCTTTTCACTCAACTCCTTAGAGTGGTTAGCTAATTTTTTCTTATCAATTTTTGCACCATTTTGTTCAACTCTTGATAAAACATGAACAAGCGGATATTCAAGATCCTCGAGTAACTTTTCCTGAATGGGCTTTTCTTTTAGCAATGGAGATAACACGTTATATAGTCTTAAAGTAATATCTGCATCCTCAGCAGCATAATCAGTGGCTACATCTAATTTAACTTGGGCAAAACTTATTTGTTTGGAGGCAGTTCCAGTTACATCGGTGTATTTTGTAGTTGTATAGTTTAAATAATAATCAGCGAGTCTATCCATACCATGTCTTGTGGCTGTGCTATTTAATACATATGACATTAACATTGTGTCTGCCAAAAACTTTGTTATGTTAATACCGTGTCTTGATAATATTGGGATATCAAATTTTAGATTCTGTCCAACAATCTTATCTTGATTTTCTTCTATAACAGGGCCAAGGACTGTAATCACCTCATCCATAGATAATTGTTCTGGGCAGCCTTCATAATCATGTCCAATTGGAATATAACAACCTTCGTTTTCTGCTACTGAGAGAGATATCCCTAACATGTTAGCAGAAACAGTTTGGACAGAATCTGTTTCAGTATCTATTGCAAAGGCTTTTGATTTCTTTATTTTGTTAATCCAGGAATTTAGATCTTTTTTGCTAAGGACTGTTTGATATTTTCCATTTTTTTTAGGAGCCTGCTCATCTTTGTCTTTGTTTATTGGTGCAAATTCTAAATCTTTAAAAATTTTATCTAACTCTTCTTGGTTTGGATTTAGTTTTAAAAGATCTTCAAACTTTACATTTAAATCAACATCTTCCTTTAAGGAAACGAGGTCAATATTTCTTTGAAGTTCACTTAAGCTATTTCTTAAATTATCTCCAACAACTCCTTTTATCAAGTCAGCATTTTTTATAACTCCATCCAAATTGCTATATTCGTTAAGCCACTTTGCAGCAGTTTTTTGACCTACTTTTGGAACACCTGGAATGTTATCTGATGAATCACCAACAAGAGCTAGCATGTCTCTTATTTGATTAGGTTTTACACCAAACTTTTCAAATACCTTTTCCTCATTGAAAATTTCATGCTTCATAGTATTCATTAAAGTTGTATCTGGGTCTTCAACAAGTTGCATTAAATCTTTATCTAAGGATGAAACAACACATTTATATTTAGCATCTTTCGCCATTCTGGTTATTGTTGCTATAACATCATCCGCTTCAACGCCCTCGATTTCTATAAGTGGGAATCCTATAGCTCTACAAATTGATTTGACTGGATCTAATTGCAATCTAAGTTCATCAGGCATAGGGGGCCTGTTTGCTTTGTACTCCGAATAAATTTCGTTTCTAAAAGTTTTTCCTTTTGCATCAAATACAACAATGATAGGCGAGCCCTCACTGTCTTTTTTTAAATTAAGAAGCATATTTGTAACGCCTTTTACTGCGCCAGTTGGCTGTCCTTTTGAAGTGCTTAGTGGTGGCATAGCATGAAAAGCTCTATATAAATAAGACGATCCATCTATGATAAAAATTCTATTTTTCATGTTTAGCTTTTATATAATGTATTATGACTCTTGTTTTTCTATAATGGAAAAAATTAAAGAAAAATGTACAACAAAATATCAGCAATTGTTAAAAATATTTTCCAAAACTATTTTGAACTTTCGGTTATGTTTTCTGCTTTAGCAATAATTTTTGCAGCGATAATAATGGATCAGGTTATGTATTTACAGGCCTGTCCCTTATGTATACTTACTAGATATGTTTTTGGATTAGTGGCAATTTCTGGGTTGCTAGGATATTTAATTAATAAGCAGTTTATAAGTGCTATATTAATTACAATTTCTTCTTTGATTGGATTATTCGTAACCTCAAGACAAATATATATTCAAAGCATGTCTTTGGATGAATTGGTCAACCTATCAGGTTGTGGAATGCCTTTTCATGCTCAAGTAGATTATTTTGGACTTATTGAAGCTATAAATAGAACGCTTGCCGGTGGTCCAAGTTGTGCTGAGGATGGGTGGAGATTTATTTTTAACTTTGCAGAGTATGGCTTTATATTTTTTGCGACTTACCTAATTGCTNCAATTTTTAAGTATAGAGGTTTGATTAAATTAGCCTAACTTTGTAGCATAACTACATATTTTTATCTTTCCAAACCCCTTTAATATAACAAATTTATAGATTATTGACTTAATAATGCTTTAATTTTTTAATACACTACATAATAATTCGAAATATTGCTAACGAATANAATATTATAGGTACATAATTATCACCTCAACATATATAATTATTCCCCCCAAGTACCTATAATATTTGTTAGTAATATGAACACCCAACCAAATACCTCGGAAGCTCTAAGCTTGAGCAATGAAGAGCTTATACAAGAAGCTGTAAATAACGATGAAGGTGTTATTGCTTCAAATGGTGCATTTTCAACATCTACTGGAGAAAGAACCGGAAGAAGCCCTAATGACAGATTTATTGTTAAAGAAGCAGGAACAAAAAATCTTATTGATTGGGGTGAAATTAACAAGCCTTTTGAAGAAGAAAAATTTGATGCATTGTGGAATAAAGTTGAAACATATTTAGCTGAAAAAAATAGATATATTTCTAACGTTCATGTGGGTTCTCATGATGAGCATTATTTGCCAGTTAAAGTTACAACAGAAACTGCGTGGCATTCTTTATTTTCTAGACTTATTTTTGTAGCTACCGATGATTATAATCCGGCCAATAAGCAAGAGTGGCAGATAATAAGTGCTGCTAATTTTGTTTGCGACCCCTCTGAAGACGGAACAAATTCTGATGGTTGTGTGATTATAAATTTTGCAAAAAGAAAAGTTATTCTTGCTGGTATGAAATATGCAGGTGAAATGAAAAAATCTATGTTTTCCGTCCAAAATTTTCTACTTCCAGAAAAAGGTGTTCTGCCAATGCATTGCTCTGCAAATGTAAATTCTAATGGAAACGTAGCTNTNTTTTTTGGTTTATCTGGTACAGGAAAAACTACGCTATCAGCTGATCCTAAATGTTCACTCATAGGAGATGATGAACATGGATGGAGCAAAGGCTCAGTTTTTAACTTTGAAGGCGGGTGTTATGCAAAAACAATTAATTTAACTGAAGAAAATGAACCTGTAATTTATAAAGCTATCAAACATGGAAGTGTTATAGAGAATGTTTTTATAAATGAAGATGGCACGCCTGACTATAGTAATACTTCGCTTTCTGAAAATGGAAGATGTTGTTATCCAAGGTCTCACATTAAGGATGCTGTTGAAAGCAATGCAGCTGGCGAGCCTAAAACAGTTATTTTTTTAACTTGTGATCTTACAGGTCTTATCCCTCCTGTCTCATTATTATCTAAAGAAGCAGCTGCGTATCATTTTTTGAGTGGATATACAGCTAAAGTTGGTTCAACTGAAATGGGATCAGGATCTGATATAGAATCGACTTTTTCAACGTGTTTTGGGGCACCGTTTTTTCCAAGGCCTGCAAATGAATATGCAGACCTTTTAATGGAACGCATTGAGAGTTTTAATTCTAAGGTTTTTCTTGTAAACACCGGTTGGACTGGAGGGCCTTATGGAGTAGGGTCTAGATTTAAGATACCCACAACGAGAAGAATTGTTAACGCAATTCAGGATGGTGAGCTTGATAATGTTGAAACAACAACTGTTCCTGGATTAAATCTATCTGTACCCATAAAGGTTGATGGAGTAGATAGTGAATTACTAAATCCAATTAATACATGGAAAAATAAAGATGAGTACGAAAAATATCTTTCAGAATTAATTACAAAATTTCAAGAAAACTTCAAAAAATTTAATGCAAAACCTGAAATAGTAAAAGCTGGTCCAGGGTTTAATGACTAATGCATTACTAAAAAGTAGATTAGAGAATTTAAAAGACTCAGGCTTCTTTAAAAATCTAATTATAAAAAGAGGTATAGAGAAAGAATTTTTTAGAGTAGATAAAGAGGGTAGTATATCTAAAAAACCTCATCCAGAAGCTTTGGGGTCTGCTCTTACAAATAAATTTATAACTACAGATTTCGCAGAGGCACAGGTCGAGCTAGTTACACCCACATATGAAGATGTTAATGATCTTTATAATTTTTTATATTCTCTTCACGTATTTGTAGGACAAAATATTGATGATAATGAGATGTTATGGCCTTTTTCAATGCCTCCACAAATTGAAGATGAATCGGATATAAATTTGGGCTTTTATCACCAAAGCAACATTGGCCTGCTTAAACATGTATATAGAAAAGGACTAAAAGTAAGATATGGACCAACCATGCAATGCGTTTCTGGTATGCACTATAACTTTTCTATAAATCCTGATTCTCTTGCTTTTTTAACTAATTCAAATCACCAAGTTGATATTGATGAAGCCTATCTTGGATTAATAAGAAACTTTAAGAGATTGTTTTGGTTTGTGCTTCTAGAATTTGGTCAAACGAATGTAGTTGATAAGTCTTTTGTTAATAATAGAGAACATAAACTAGAAAAGCTTAACTCTAACGATATGTATCTTTTAGATGCAACGTCTTTAAGAATGAGTGATATAGGATATCAAAGTAAGGCTCAGAAAGATTTGAATATCAAATATAACTCGTTGTCAGGTTTTCTAAAAAAGATAAAGGAGGCAATTACTGTTCCTTATAAGGACTTTGAAGCACTTGGTTTGTTAGATTCTAATAATGAATACCATCAGATCTCAAATGGAATTATTCAAATAGAAAACGAATATTATGATGCTATAAGGCCTAAAAGATCATCTTTAAATGGCTTGAGACCATACAATCTTCTAAAAGAATACGGAATTGAGTATCTTGAGGTCAGAGGTGTTGATCTATTGCCTGATGACATAACTGGTACATCAGTTCATCATATGCAATTTTTAGATATTATTCTTATTTATTGTTTAATCGATCAAAGTCCTAAGATATCAGATGATGAGAAAGAAAAAATTGATTTAAACGATTCAAAAGTTATTTATAAAGGAAGAGATAAAGATACAAATATAGATAAAAACAAACAGGTGGTAAATATCAATGAGGCAAGAAATGAAATAATTGATGATCTTAAGCTAGTTGCATCTTTTTTTGAGAATAGTGAATCATACATAGAATCTATTGAGTATGTTATTGGCTCAGAAAAAGGAAAAATACCTGATAATAGCTTTCATTCAGATGGTGTTAAAAAAGCTAAAGAAAATATTAAAATTTTAAGATCTAATGGTTCATTAAATTTAGATGGTATAAAAAAAGAAGCAGAGTTATCATTAAATAAATTAAAAGAAATTCCAGAAAATACAAACGAAGAAATGAATGAATTCGTTAAAAACTACAACTTAAAGTTATAGGGGGAAATTATGAAAGCTTTACAATGTGTCGAGCTGGGCATGCCAGATAAATTACAAATTAATGAGGTGCCTGATCCTGAAATTCTACCTGGACATGTGCTAATTAATAATAAAGCTGGTAGTGTTAACTTTCCTGATGTTTTGATGATACAAGGGCTATATCAATTCCAACCAGAACTACCTTTTACTCCCGGAGGTGAATCATCAGGTATAGTTGAAGCAGTCGCTGAAGATGTAAAAAATTTAAAAGTGGGTGATAGAGTATTTGCAATGACTGGTTTGGGGGCTTTTGCTGAAAAGATTGTTGTTCCAGAAACAGCTGCTGTGAAAATACCAGACTCTATGAGCTTCGAAACTGCTGCTGCTTTACCAATGACGTATGGCACATCCCTATATGCTCTCAAACAAAGAGCGGATTTGAAAGAGGGAGAAACTTTATTAGTTCTTGGAGCGGCAGGAGGTGTTGGTCTTGCTACTGTAGAGCTTGGAAAAGCTATGGGGGCTAAAGTCATAGCTGCAGCATCAACTGAAGATAAAATTAATCTTTGTAAAAAACATGGCGCTGATGAAGCTTTTATTTATCCATCAGGAAAGCTTGATAGAGATCAGCAAAAGGAACTCTCATCTAAAATAAAAGAATTAACAGGAGGCATTGGTGCTAACGTTGTTTATGATCCTATTGGCGATTCATATTCAGAGCCTTGTATCAGAGCTACTGCATGGGATGGCAGATATTTAGTAATTGGATTTGCAGCAGGTGAGATTCCAAAAATTCCAATCAATCTTGCTCTGCTAAAAGGTATGAAAATTGTTGGAGTTTTCTGGGGAGCATGGGTTGGAATGTTTCCTGAAGAAAATAAAAAGAATTTTGAAGAGCTGTTTAAACTTCACTCGGATGGAAAAATTAATCCAGAAGTCTCTGATTCATTTAGTTTAGATGATGGTGCACAAGCAATTGCTCACCTAAAAGACAGAAAGGCTAAAGGCAAAGTAATTATTAAAATATAAAGATTACTGAGTTACCGATTGATAAGTCAAAGATAGTCTTGATAAGTCGAATGGAGGTCTAAATACTCCTGCAAATTCCCCATTTGGATTAAGCAGTATTATATTATTTACATGATTGTCCAAGTGAGAATGATCAGTCTCTCCTCCACTTGGCATTACATTATTCACAGATAGCTGTGTTGCAAGATTTATCAACATCGGCCTGACATTTGATACGCCAATAAATGCCTCATCAAATCCCTTTGCATACTTATTAATCTGTTCTGGTGAATCTCTTTCAGGATCAATGGAAACCAGAACAAATTGTTTGTCTTCTAATGGAAAGTTTTTTTCTCGTAAAACTTTGACAAGTTTTGACATTTGATACATTGAGGTTGGGCACTCGTCAGGACATCTTGTAAATCCAAAATACATTAAAGTCCATTTTCCAATTAAGTCATCTTTTTTAAATTCAATATTATCTTCTGACAAAAAAGTAAAATCTGATATTTGCTTTGGAGTTTCAAAAAGAAAAAGGCCATTGATTAAAAGTTCATTTTCACTCAAAACTCTTGGCGATGTTAACTTATTAATGAAAAGGGCTAGAACCGTGAAAATAAAAACAATAATAATTAGTATATTTTTCTTAATCGTCATTAGGCCACAATTATAAAATGATCTACCAGTAAAGCTAAAAAAATTAAAAAAATGTAATAAATTGAAAATTGGAAAGTGCTCATTGCATCTTCATCATCGTCACTGTAATAAAGATTAATTGAGTAATATAAAAAGACTGAACTTAATATTAGAGCAGAAACTAAATAAATTATTCCAGACATCAGAACCACATATGGCAACAATGAGACTATGAACAAAATAATCGTATATAAAACTATTTGAAGTTTAGTAAATATTACTCCATGTGTGACAGGCAACATTGGAATTGATTCCTTAGCGTATTCATCCTTTCTATAAATTGCAAGCGCCCAAAAATGCGGAGGAGTCCATACAAATATTATTAGAACTAACAATAAAGCGTAAGGATCTATTGTATTTGTTACAGATGACCAACCCAATAATGGTGGAGCTGCACCAGCAAGACCTCCAATCACAATATTTTGTGGGGTTGCTCTCTTCAAATAAACGGTATAAATAAAAGCATAGCCTATTAGAGATGCAATTGTTAGAACCATTGTTAATGTATTTACATATACATATAAAATTGTTGCGCCCAAGCCTCCTATAACCAAAGCAAACATTGATGCATGCATTGGTGACAGATCACCCTGAGGCAATGGTCTTTGATCGGTTCTTGTCATAGAGGCATCAGACTCACGATCAATTACCTGATTAATTGCAGCTGCAGAAGCTGCACAAAATGCAATACCAACTAAAGACACGATCAGATAACTGAAAGAACTTACAGATTTTTCTGCTAACAACATTCCTACAAAAGCGCATATCAACATCATGTAAACTACATTTGGTTTACAAAGTTGATAATAACTTTTAAGAAGGGTCATTTCTTCCAGGCTAAGTAATTTACAGTAAATGTTGCTAAAAGAAGACAGGCTGCAAATAAATTATGAGCAATCGCCACGTATAGAGGTAAAACATATACAACATTAGTAATTCCCAATGCTATTTGAGTTAGAAGAAGAATTCCGAGAGTTGAGGCAAGCGGAGCTGCTTCGGAAAACCATAGTCTAGACATAAGTATAAGAAATATAAACGTAACTAATATTGCTGAAACTCTGTGAGAATAATGTATGGCTACTCGTGCAGGATTGTCTAATAATCCATACAAGTAGTTTGGGCCAACTTCTTGGTTTAAATTAAATCCACTCTTAAAATCCATCTCTGGCAAATAAGTTCCCTGACATGTTGGAAAATCTGCACATGCTAAAGAGGCATAATTAGTACTAGTCCAAACTCCAAGAAATATCTGAAATATTAAAGCTAAAAATGCTACACCAGCAATAATTTTTAAATTTGAAATATTTATCTGGTTAAATATTTCAAAGTTCCGAGATTTTAAATAAATAAAATAAAAGAGAGTTAACGTGGTGAATCCTCCAAATAAATGCAGTGTAACTATTATGGGTAAAAGTTTTAAGCTTACTGTTAAATATCCAAAAACACCTTGGCAACATATAAAAAATAATAGAAATGACGACCAACCTTGTATTGATCTATCATTTGTCTTTCTAAAAGACAGATAAACAAGAAAGATTGCTATTAGCCCAAGTCCTGCTGCAAAATATCTATGCACAACCTCAGGAATTGCTTTATTAATATCGTATGGAAATAATGGGTATCTACTTTCTGCTATAGCAATGTCTGCCTCGTTAATAGGAAAAACTACAAAACCATAGCATCCTGGCCAATCTGGACATCCAAGACCAGCATCTACAAGACGCGTCCATGCTCCCAATGCAATAACCACAAATGCAAAGCAAATACCAAAAAGAGACAAATTTTTAATTTGATTCATTAAATTAACACCTTCAAGTCTTTTAAAATTAATTTTGGGTCAGTATCTGGTAAAAAATACATAACTGCCCTTCCATATGGATCGATAACAAATATTGGATTTTCAATATTAAAATCAAGCGATGAATTTCTTTGTAAAACGTTTAACAATACCCCGTTTTTATCCTCGATAATTTCAACTCGAGGATATTGTAATTTAATATCTTTAAGATTGGGTTCAAGTAATTTATTTGAATAAAAAATTACTCTTTTAAGCTTATTGATATCTCTATTAAGTGCGACATTTAGTTGTCTTGCAAGGTATATAGATTCCTCGCTGCTATCTATATTTGTAACATATACAGATAATATCCATTTACCATCTTCAAACTTAATAAGGTCTTGTTTGCCTTCTATATTTTTAAAGTCATTTAAATCAAAATAGCTTTTAAAAAATACGCCATTATTTTTAGTACCTTCTGGAGACATGCCTGATAAAAAATATAAGGTTGAGAAAGTAACAACCAGTATTGGTGTAAGCAACAAAACTGATAGAAAAATTTTACTTCTCATTTTTTTTGTATCCGTACCAGACATACATGCCGCATAAAACTATAAACATTAAAAACCATTGAGCTGAATAACCATAATGTTTTACTGGCGTCATGTTTGTTGGGTTAATTTTAATATATTCTAAGCTATATCTACTTATTGGGTCTGCTAAAAGAATTAATGGATATATTGATTCATTGTACTCTTTTGATATTACATCAATATTCTTAGTTTGCGATATTTTTGGCCATTCACCAGATACTAGCTCGTCTGAGAGAACAAGTCCAAGTTCAGGTGATTCTAATATCCCACTTACTCTTTCTTTAATATCCTTAATACTAATATTTGGTAAGTCTGACATATTTCTATTTCTTTTTATCCATCCTCTATCTATTAGGATTAGATCACCTGTTTCGTTTAGCCTGAAAGGTGTAAGCACTTTATATCCAGCAATGCCTCCATTTATTACATTATCAATTAATATTTGATTGGCTCCATACCATGTTCCTTCCACATATACTCTTTCCCATTTTTTTGAATCCTGTTTGATCTCTTGAGGTTCTATAACTGAATTTTTATCGAATTCATCAAGCAATACTGTTTTTGCTTGTCCTCTTTCAATTTGCCACAATCCTAATGAGAAAAAAATAATTGCAAACGTAACAAAAAAAATTGTAATTCTTGCTCCTGGATTAAATTTATTTTTTTTCATATCTATAAAAGTATATATGCATTAAAATTTTATTATGATTACTACCTTAATTTATATCGTAATACCTCTGTTACTTCTTTCACTTGCTGGCGGTCTTTTTTTTCTACTTGTAGATAAGGGCGAGACAGGAAGAAAAAGAACAGTTTACTTGCTTGGTCTTAGAGTTTTCTTTGCTACAGTTTTAATCATTTTAATTGCAATTGGTTTATATACTGGCGAACTTGGTAACAGCGTTCCTTGGGAAGATTCCTAATTATAAAATATAAACAAATATAAATAGCATTAGCCAGACAACATCTACAAAATGCCAATACCATGATGCAGCTTCAAAGCCAAAGTGATCGTGTTGCTCAAAGTGACCTGCAAAAACTGATCTTGCAAGCATAATAGCTAACATAAAACCGCCCATCATCACATGGAAGCCATGAAAACCAGTAAGCATAAAAAACGTTGATCCATATATTCCAGAATTTAATTTAAGGCCATAATGTGCGTAAGCTTCATAATATTCAAGAGCCTGCAGTCCAACAAAAATTAAAGCCAAAAGAACTGTAACTCCAAGATATACATTAAACTTTCTTCTATTTCCTTTTTTTAAACCAAGGTGGGCTAAGTGAACAGTCCATGATGAACTCAGAAGAACAATTGTGTTCCACAAAGGCANCCATAAAAGAGCCTTACTCCATCCTGGCCATGCCATGCTCTTGTCAGCTAAATCATACTCATTACCTTGATCCGGTGTGGTCATAACCGGCCATGAAGACTCAAAGGCTGGCCATAGTTCAATGGCTGTAATTGCTGCTCCTTTTGATCCTTCGCCAGCTAACCAAGGAACTGCTAGAGTTCTAACATAAAATAAAGCACCAAAAAATGCAGCAAAAAACATGACTTCAGAAAAAATGAACCATGCCATTCCGTATACATAAGATTGTTTTAATTGATTAGAATCTAATCCAGCAAGATGTTCTTTTATTACTTGTCTGAACCAAAAAAACATGGTCAAAAATAAACATGCAAATCCTGAATATAATATATATACAGAGTTGCTGGTTGGGTCATCTAAGTTATTTATCGTACTTGAAGCTCCCATAACCAATAGAAACAAAGAAACCGCCATAAAAATTGGAAATCTGCTTTGATCTGGAACGTAATAACTTCCCCCACTCATATCTGCTTTACTCCATCGCCATTTGATTATGAGCTAAAACCTCATCATCNTAATCAGTTATATCAAAAATTGTATAAGATAAAATTATGTTTTTAATATTTGAAGGTAGTTCATTTGAAACCAACAGTTTGACTGGAAGCAGTGCTTCTTCACCTGGCATAAGTTCTTGCTGCTCAAAGCAAAAACATTCTAGTTTTTTTAGATGTGCAGCTGCATTTGATGGAGCAACACTTGGAACTGCCTGAGCAGTCATTTTTTTATCAGTTGTATTTTTAACGTAAAAAGTCGCGCCATGATACTTGCCCGTTTCAATCTTCATAACTTGTTCGGATGGTTTAAATGTCCACGGCATATTCTCATTATTTGTAGATATAAATTGAATTGCTATAGTTCTTCCATCATCAGTAACTAGCTCTTCAGAATATTCGGATTGAAAAACCTTTCCATTGATCCCTGTAACCTCACAAAAAACATCATAAAGAGGAACAAGTGCGAAGCCAAAAGCAAACATCAAAGGAACAGCCACAACTAGTTTAATTAATGTTTTCTTAGCTTCTTTCTTCATCAATCAACCTTTGGTGGTGTTGAAAATGTATGGTACGGAGCTGGTGAAGCAACTGTCCACTCAAGCCCTTTGGCGCCTTCCCAAACTTGATCTGTTGCCTTTTTGCCACCCATCACAGTCTTGATAACAATAAATAAAAACAGTAATTGAGAGAACCCAAATAGAAATGCTCCAATACTAGAAACCATGTTCCAGTCAGCAAAAATTAGAGCATAATCAGGGTATCTTCTTGGCATTCCAGCCAAACCAATAAAATGTTGTGGAAAGAATGTAACGTTTACACCTATAAATGAAAGCCAAAAATGAAGTTTGCCGAGTCTTTCGTCATACATATTTCCAGACCATTTTGGAATCCAATAATAAACAGCGGCCATGATAGAGAATATTGCTCCAGGAACCAAAACNTAATGAAAATGAGCAACAACAAAATATGTATCATGATATTGGAAATCAGCAGGAACAATAGCGAGCATCAATCCTGACAATCCTCCGATAGTAAATAAAACAACAAATGCAACTGCAAAAAGCATAGGCGTTTCAAATGTTAGAGATCCTCTAAACATAGTCGCTACCCAATTAAATACTTTNACACCAGTAGGCACGGCTATCAACATAGTTGCCCACATAAAAAATATTTCAGCTGCTAATGGCAAGCCAACTGTAAACATATGGTGAGCCCATACTACAAAAGAAAGAATTGCAATTGAAAGCATAGCCCAAACCATTGAAGAATAACCAAATAGTTGTTTCCTCGAAAAAGTCTCGATAATGTGGGAAACGATACCAAAGGCTGGCAAAATCATTATGTAAACCTCAGGATGGCCAAAGAACCAAAAAATATGTTGAAAGAGAACAGGGTCTCCGCCACCAGCTGCATTAAAGAAACTTGTTCCAAAGTGGATGTCCATTAACATCATTGTTACTGCTCCGGCCAAAACAGGCATTACAGCTATTAACAAATATGCAGTTATTAGCCATGACCATACAAATAATGGCATTTTCATTAAGGTTACACCTGGTGCTCTCATATTCATGATTGTTACAACCACATTAATTGCACCCATAATTGAAGAAGCTCCCATTATGTGAACAGAAAATATAAAAAACGTTACGCTTGGCGGTGCATATGTTGTTGAAAGTGGTGCATAAAATGTCCATCCAAAGTTAGGAGCTCCGCCCTCCATGAAAAGGGATGATAAAAGAATAAAGAAAGCAAAAGGCAATATCCAGAAACTCAAATTGTTCATTCTCGGTAATGCCATGTCTGGTGCCCCAATCATCATTGGAACCAACCAATTAGCGAGTCCAACAAACGCCGGCATAACACCACCAAATATCATGATCAAACCATGAAGCGTTATCATTTGGTTATAGAATTCAGGCTCAACTATTTGCATACCAGGCTGGAAAAGCTCAGCTCTTATTATCATCGCCATTGCTCCGCCTATAAGNAACATTGCAAAACTAAACCATAAATATAGTGTTCCTATATCTTTATGATTAGTTGTGTATAACCATCTAGTGATTCCTTTTGCTGGGCCATGATCGTGATCGTCATGGTGATTCTCTATTACTGCACTCATAATATTTTCCTATATTAAATCTTTGGTTCCTTATAATCCACGATATCTTTGGGTATTACGATTTCTCCATCTCCCTTCTCAGCGTTACCCCATGATTGTCTTGTGTACGTAATTACTGCCGCAAGTTCAACCTCTGAAAGATAGCTAAATGAATTCATGGCTGCTCCTTGAACACCTTCCATGAGAATTTCAATATTTCTATCTTTGTTATTCATAACGATGTCACTTCCTGCAAGCGCCGGAAATATTCCAGATATGCCTTGACCAGACGTTTGATGACAAGCAACACAATTTACTTCATAAATGCTTTCACCTCTTTCAACCAACTCAGCAGCCGTCCACTCTTTTGTTGTTAACTCAGCTAATTTGATTGCTTCTTGTTTTTTAGCAAAAACCCATTCGTCATATTCAGCTTGTTCAACAACTTTTACAACTATTGGCATGAAGCCATGATTTTTTCCACACAACTCGGTGCACTTGCCTCTGTAGATTCCAGGTTCGTCGACAATAGTCCAAGCTGTGTTTACAAATCCAGGTATTGCATCTTGTTTAATTGCAAACGCAGGCAACCACCATGAATGAATTACATCATTAGCTGTTATTAAAAATCTTACTTTCTTGCCAGCAGGAATTACAACCATCTCATCAACTTCTTGTAAGTAATTTTCTCCCTTAGGAACTAGGTTATATATCTCATCCAAATCGGTTGATAGGTTCGAAAAGAAGCTTACATCGTCCTCAAGATATCTGTATTGCCATTTCCACTGATATCCAGTTACTTGAATATTAATATCGCCCGCCTCATCATCATAAATTTTGACAAGCGTTTTTGATGCTGGAACAGCCATAGCTATCAGGATCAAAAATGGAATAATGGTCCAAGCTATTTCAAGCTTATGATTTTCATGAAATTTAGCAGGTACTGGATTTTTTTTCTTTGTATGAGCCCACATCGAGTAGAACATAACGCTGAAAACTATGACTCCAATTGCAACACATATCCAAAAAATTAACATGTGTAGCTCAAAAACTTCGTTACTTATATCGGTACTACCTCTAGTCATATTTAATGCAAACCAATCAGCTTGCATAAATGGTGAAACTAGCAAAAGTAAAGCTATAAGAAAGGTATTTCTCTTTGTAAAGCTAAGAAGATTAAATAACATTATCCGCCCAAATAAGTGTGTCTTATAATAATAAAATTTAGTTATAGTACATTATAAGCTATTTATATATATACAACCAAGTAAAAAAGCACTTTTTTGTGCTACGTATGATATATGTTTGAAGGTTTAATTTCTATCGATTTTCTTCCCTATTTTTTTTAAAATCTTCTAAATTGACCACTTTAATTTCATTGATATTATCTTTAGATTTTTCTTTGGGTCTTTTTTCAACAAAATCACAATTAACACAATAAATTTCATCATCTGTAGGATTAAGAGCGATAGTATCTTGTGATTTACATTCAGGACAGATTGCTCCAGCTATGAATTGTACAAATCGTTTCATTCTCTCATTCCCTCAAGATCACTAATAACACTATCTGTTTCTGGAAATACATCAAACCATTTTTCAAAAGAGAATGCTGCTTGATACACGAGCATGCCTATGCCATCAAATACATATTTAGAATTTTCACTAGCCCATTTACAAAAAGGCGTTTCAGTTAAAGAATAATTCAAATCGTAAAAGTAAGTATTAGAATTTGTAAAGACTTCTTCTATTGGCTCAAATTCGCCTGTTAATCCTGCTGATGATCCATTTATAACAACATCGAAAGCAGAATTTTGTTCTTCATGAAATAAGTCTATTTTTCCCATATTAGAAAATTTTCTAATCAGCCTATTTGCTTTTTCTTCAGTTCTGTTAAATAAAGTAATACTTTTAGTGCTGCTTTTTGCGACTCTATACAATACACTTTCTATGGCTGCTCCGGCTCCAATCATCAGAACTTTCTTATTTTTTAAATCAAGGCCCTTTGAATCAATATCGTTAATAAAGCCTTTTCCGTCAGTTGAATATAGTGAAAGTTCTCCATTTGATTTAACCAGAGTATTTACTGCATTTATATATTTTGCTTCTGATGAAATATTTCCATTAAGATTGGCAGCATTTTTTTTATATGGAAGAGTTACATTTAATCCTTTTGAATCTTTATCAGAGAAAAATTCTTTTATGAAGATTTCAAAATCAGACTCATCTACTTTATAAGGCAAATACTCAATATTAATGTTTTCATTCCTTGAAAATCTTGAGTGTATAAACGGAGATAATGAATGCTCAATAGGCCGCCCAACAACACCAAGTTTGTATTTTTTATTCATTCCAATCTCTATTAAGATTTTTAAGTAGAGCTCTTTCCATTATTTTGTATTTTTTATTTTTTTTATA
>FUFK010059094.1_pt1 | contig 18632 bp, 21 predicted proteins | sample 1021851 | NCBI WGS metagenome assembly FUFK01 (sample SAMEA51879418, study PRJEB19060) | metagenome
TAAACAAATGTGATCTAAATTATTTTACTGTTGTAAAACGAATATAACTAAAAAGATGTGTAATCTTTAGCGGTTAACTGATCCGCCCAGCGGACGGTGGCTTCAAAACATCCGCCATTTGGGACTGATGAATACTCCCAGTTTTCTGAATTCCCAAAATCATTTTTTCTCCATAGAAGTTGAGGCCACAATTATTTGTGGCCCTCAACATCTGTATTTCCTGCAAATGTCTGATCCCAATCATTTTTTACATCCCTATAAACAGTTTTGTTTTTTAAATTTTGCTTAATGTAAACTCATTCACATTTGATAAATTTAAAAAAATATTTTCAAAAAGAAATAAATTTAAATCTAAATGAAATCAAGCGGTGAAAAAAAGATAGCTATGTTTTTTGAGCAAATAAAAAAAGATATTTTTCCTGAATGGGATAAGAAAGATGAATGGCGTGTGAAAAATCTTAAAAATTTTAAACATGATTCAAAANATTTAAACTCTGATTATTTGGGTANATGTGATTCTACCGGAAAAATAATTTATCTCAACTTGGATCCAGAGGACTGGAAAATAGAAATGTTAATGGTTCATGAGATTTGCCATGCTCAAAAGGGTTGCAAATCTCACGGAGATCAATGGAAGAAAAAAATGCAAGAAGCTGCCTACAGATGCGAATCTGCCGGGAACTATCGTCTTGCGGACCAGATACGTCACGAAATTGAAAATTATACTTCTTAGTTGTTTTGGATAGGTTTTATGAAGGATACAAGTAAATCCAAGAATTTTTCAAATTTGTGTTTATTTTAAAGGGACGATTCAACATCAAGTTATTGAAATGAATATATAACAATAACTTTATTTTTAAGCATGTAAGAATCATATGGAATTTATCATTTACGGACTGCTTGCATATGGAGTGTGGGTCATCATTAATCTAATTACCCCAAAATTAGGACTCCCCTGTCTTTGAGGGACAGCTCTTACCATAAGGTTCTTATGGAAAAAGATTTCAAAAAACTAATCGTATTTTAATGATCTGATTTTTTTGGTTTTTTCTTAAATTCATGCCAATGAAATTTTAATGTCTAAAAAAAGATTGATCATAATTGGTTCGGGCATGACCGGGATCACCTTAGCTAGTAATCTTGATCCAGAAAAGTTTGAGATCCAGATTTTGGATAAAGGCAGGGGGGTCGGTGGTCGTATGGCCTCAAAGACAATTTTTGTGGATAACAAAGAATTCAGATATGACTATGGTGCCCAATTCTTTACTGTAAGGTCCAAGGAATTTGGAGATCAAGTTTCAGAATGGGAAATGAAGAAACTTGTTAAGGTTTGGTGCAATGGATTTGAAAATAATGATGGTCACAATAGATACATGAGCACAAATGGGATGCGAGATTTATTGGGGAATATATCTTCAGGCCTGAAGATCCAGCAAAACCAAAAAGTTACCAAGATCGAATATTTTGATGATTACTGGAGGTTAGGTGCCAGTAGGGCTAATTTTGAAAGTGAACTGTTGGTTATCACAACGCCGCTTCCCCAGTGTGTTGAGTTACTTAAAACGATTCCTACTTTTGACCATCATGATTCTTTAGATGAAATCAAGAAGATTGAATATAAGAAGTGTATCGCACTCATTATGACGATGGGTTCCGAATCGAATTTCGATNCTCCTGGGGCCTATCAAATGATGGATGAGGACTGGGACTTTGTAAGTGACAACAAAATAAAGGGGATCTCACCCAATACATGTGTCACGGCACATGCGTCCAATGCTTTGAGCGAGCATTTATGGAATGATGATGAAGCAAAGATTAAAGATCAACTCGTGGATAAAATTAAAAATCGATTTAATATAAAACCTGAACATTCTTTTTTGCATAAATGGTTGTATGCTCAGTCGAAGAAAAATTTGGAGGGTTATTTTAAGAAAATGAATTCTTACAACAACAGCCTTTTTATCGCAGGCGAGGTTTTTGGAGGGTCAAAAGTAGAGGGAGCCTATTTNTCAGGCTATCATCTGGCAAAGTATATGAACAANCAATATTAAATCGAATGATTTAAATATTGGTAATTGTTCTATACAGCATCAAGAATAAAAAATGTTTTGTTAGTGAATACCAGAAATTCTAATTTTCCCCGGGAATTTTGTGTAGAGTATAAAAGTTCTAAGGAGACCGATCTTTTTAACGATTTCCCTTAAGAGGTAAAACAAGTCTTTCTTATTACGTGTTGCAAGANTTATAAATTCTTTATCTCCACTCAGTTTGNAAGTTTTGGGGCCGATGGTTATGTCAAGATCGACCCTCTCAANAACAATCCTGTCGAAGATATTTTCAGCCATTATCCTTCGTTCGGATTTTCACGGATCCATTAAGATTCCACTTGGCGTGAGTTGCCTCACTTCCTGTAGAACTGGGGACCATGATTTCCATGTTATCAAACTCATAGGTTATTTCAGCGTTCCTACCCGTTAATTTATCGTAGAGGCCTATCGCTAAATCGGGCCAGCTTTGTGTATCAGCCATTAGTTAATCCTGTATAAGAGTTAAGAATTACAAAAATTTACGTCCCCACAACTCGAATGGATCTAACCGTCCGTCATTAAAGATCAAGCTGATGGGTCAGATCAGGATTCCCCGAATATCTGCCCACCAAGTTCAGATGCCTGTGGAAGAAGGGTTTACCAGATGTAGAATGAAGAATGATATGTTAAGTCATGACCACGGTGGTTCATGTTGAAAAAAATAAATGGTCGAGGGGAGAGGATTCAAACCTTTGACTGAGCCAAAATGCGGTGCTGAAGTTCCAAAACTTTCTCCTGCCCCATTTTGATTTTTCTATAAATTCATCCACAGCCAGGANGGNTGAATCAGTTTGCTGACTCCTCGTAGTCCCGATAGACAAAGGTTTTGTTGAAGGTATCTTCAAGGTATTGTCCCATGGTGATGGGTTGGTAGGCGGGAGGATGCGTTTCTGAAACACAGCATTTCAGCGGTTCCACCAGGCAGTCAAAATTAGGATCGTAGAAAAGAACCTGGGAGTAACGGTCTCTGCCATGGTTGGCAACCCGATGCCAGGTGGCCGGATAAAGGCCGTTGGTCCAGATTTCCATGATGTGTCCCACATTGCAGACGAAGGCTCCTTCCACCGGTGCTATGGGAATCCACTGNCCTTCCCGGGTTTTGATTTCCAAACCTCCAATGGAATCCTGGGTCAGTATGGCAACCGAACCATAGTCGGTGTGCGCCCCAGCCCCCTGCTGGTCGGGGTGGTGTGACATGTCCAACTCGGGATAATGCAACAGTCTGAGTTGTGCCAGGGGTTTGGAGTGTTTGTCCACGAAGTAATCTTCGTCCAGCCCCAGGTCAAGAGCAAAACACCGGCAAATCTGTTCCCCCANNAGNAGAAGGGCCTGGTAGTATTCNTCCAGGGTTTTCCGAAATTGAGGCGGATTTCTGGGCCAGACGTTGGGGCCATGAAAGGGCTTTCCTGCTTTTACATCGGGATCATCCAGAGGCAGTTCCAAAGCCATATCGAAGGCTTCTTTAAGATCCGGCTTTGCATTGGGGTCGGTTGCTTCTGCAGAAAAGGGATGATATCCNCGGTGATGCNCGGAANGGGAAATCAGGATCTCTTCCTTCTCTTCCAGAGGTTGCTGATGAAACTCCCGATTGGCATCAAANACCCGTTGGATCAGNTNCAGCGAGACCCCATGGTCGGTGAGGGTAAAAAAACCGATCTCCCGGCATGCCTTNCCAATCTGTGAGGCAACCTGCTTTTTCCCTGNTTCACNNCCTTCCAGGAACGGAGAAAAATCAATCTGGGGNATCGNAGAACTCATNCCGATNTTTANNNNTTCATNAATCAGCGAAGCCCGTCATTGGCGGAGATCTGATCGGCCTGGAGTCCTCCCATCCGNGCATGGATCCTGCCTCCGGTGGTCATCACCAGGGAAAAGACNATCTCGTCACGCCTTGGTGCATCGGGGATGGAGACTTCCATCGCATCAAAATGACTGCGGACGTAGGAAGCATTGATGTGGGTGATGGGGACATCAAGCGAGCAGCCCATTCCTCCNACTTTCTTGGCAGAAGGAACAATCGCGAGGGCTCCTCCGAGGGCTTCGCGCATGGCGTAACCGCCTGGNACATGCCAGAGAGCACCGTGTTCCAGTTCACCGTCTTCGCCGACAATGGAGCCTTTTCCGTAACTTTGGATCTGACCGGCACCTCCAAGCAGGGAAATCAATTCCTGGGCTGCTTCAAGTCCCACCGGTTTGAGGGCATCCATCATGGGCAACACATCCTCGACATAGGATCCGGCAAAAGGATTTTTGAGGACAATCAGAATCGCTCCTTTTTTCAACGGCTTTTCTGGAGGAGTTCCTCCTTCATGTCGAATGGTTTCTACAAGGGTCACAGTTTTTCGGACGTTTATCATTTCACTCATTAAGACCTGCTTTCCGGAGAATTGATTACCCGGGTTTGATGTTGAAGAGAAAGGTAGGCCGCCTCAAGACGTCCTGCCTGTTGAAGGTTTCGAGCCATCGCAGAGCCGTTTTCCAGGGCCCTGTCGATGTAATGCTTGGGGATTTTTGGGACATGGGCCGTGACAGGCATCAGTTCCAGATCAGAATCATCCACCAGTTGAGAAGCGGGTACCCGGAGGATGTCTGGNTGATCGACATTGACCGCGTTTGCCACCAGAGTTGCTGAAGCATCGGCCTGGGCGGCGGACCTGGCAAGAACTGTAACCGAGTCTGCAATCCCGAGACTCTGGGACCGNCCTCTCCAGCCTGAAGTGGCGACTCCGCGAACAGGACTTGAGTCATCGATCCCGACGGTTGTGGAAAGTTCTGGAGCCTCCTTNAGTTCAAAAACTCCAAAANGGCATTCTGTTCCCGGAGTCAAACTGAAGGCAATGTCTCCTCCGTTATTGACCATCAGTCGCCGGATCCCAGGAACTTCCAGCATCACATCCCGGATTTCGTCGGCCACTGCTCCTGCCACCGCAGCCATCGGTGTGATGAAACCATCCAAACCTTGAACGGCTTCCAGCATCCGCTTTGCAACACGGCCTTTGAGATTCGGAAACGAAGGGTTCCATGGAGTTTTCAGGATAGGAAGTTCGGTTACCAGTTCTTCCAGAATGGGGTCAAATCGATGAATCGCCCGATCGAAAGCCTCGTTTTGAACCTGCTCTGGTCCGTCGACCACGATNATGAGATCGATCGGGCCATGCTGGAGGTGGAGACGGTTTCCGGAAAGGATTCGATGAACCGCACCGTTACCAGTTTTTTTCAAGTTAGATTGAGGAACCGATANTNCATCGNTCGGNAATGGCATCACCATGCCTGCAGGAGGTTGAACTGTTGACGATTGCATTACTTCAGTNTTTCTGAAAGGGCCAGGGGTTGGATTCGTTCCAGGCCTTCATGCTCACTTCCCGTTGTTCAGAAACCTCCTCCAACTTCCTGATGAAATCCATATGCCCGCCCATTTGATGGAAATCTTCTTTTTTCATGGTGAATTCGATGGGAGCAACCAGGGCCGGGGTTGGAACCGAGCCGAAGGAATTCTCAGGCATACGGGTGACATCGACCATCAANGTGATTCCNCCTCCCGGCCAGATGTAGGCAGGAGCACCTCCGCAGGTGACCCGGGTCANAAGATCTCTGACGGANCGGGTCAAACGGACCGGATTTTCGGTCACTCCGGCCCGGAGACTGCCTCCTGCTCCTGCCATGAAGACCACACTTGCCAGGGCCGGTTCACAGTTTTCTCCGATCCTNTCNACCACCGTCTGCAGCACGGCAGGCATTTCTTGTTGAACCGGTTTCAGTTCATCATCCAGCACATAAAACGCGGAATCTTCTCCGGTGGTGCTCACCATCAGCAGTCTTAATCCGGAATAGGCCACCCCGGGTTTGATGCGGTCGATGATTTCCANNGGATCCTGNATGTTGGTCCCCCCCCATCCATGACCGGGTTCNGCAACCTGGAAATAGCGACCNGGGGTTGAGCGTCTGCCTCTGACACGGAGGCCAGAGGGAGTCATGCCGAGGAAGCGCCCTGCCTGGTGTTCCGAAAGCATCCCCGTGATGTGATCATCGACCACGATCACTTCGTCTGCATGTCCGTGCCACTGTTGGGCAAAGATGCCGATGGTGGCTGATCCGCATCCGACCCGCATCCGCTCTTCCTGGGTTCCGTCAATCACCGGGGCTTTCCCTGCCTGAACCTGGAGTTGGGAACCTTCATCGATCTCCAGGGAAACTTCCTTGCCATTGCAGAGGGAGAGCATCATTTCACAGGTGACCCTGCCTTCCTGCTTGCTGCCTCCAGTGAGATGCCGGACTCCTCCGAGGGAGAGCATCTGGGANCCGTATTCCGCGGTCATCACGTGTCCGACTTCCTCTCCCTCACACCGAACCGAAGCCTGCTCGGGGCCGATGTAGCGGTCGGTATCGATTTTCACCTTGATGCTGCAGTAGCTGAAAATCCCTTCGGTGACCACCGTGACCATATCCACTCCCTCGTGNTCACTCCCGATGATGAACGGGGCAGGTTTGTAATCAGGATAGGTGGTTCCGCTTCCGACGGCCGTTGGGAAAATAGCATCCTGGGCCATCAGNGATCCNTCCCACCCCTGAGAGGATTCCAGAAAGGGCACGATCTGTTGTTCCTGTTCCAGAGTCCGTTGGGTGATCAGCACCGGGTCAAGGCGTTGGAGTTTCCCGTCGATGTTGCCGTAACGGTCACAGGAACCTGTCTTGCCGGGGCTGATGCGACAGAGGATCGGACAGGCATCGCAATTGACTTTCTGGTGCTCAACCGATTGGGAAACCGTTTCGCTCATGCCTGCATTCCTTTTTGTTGGATCGCCTGGAGAACCCGGTCNGGGGTGGCAGGGATGCGGTGAATCGAAACCCCTGTTGCCTGGCGAATGCCGCCGAGGATGGCTGGTGCCGTAGGAATCAGGGCATGTTCCCCAATGCCTTTTGCTCCGAAGGGACCCAAAGGTTCAGGGTCTTCGATGAGCAGGATCTCAATATCGGGCATGTCTCCCACTGTCGGGATCAGGTAATCGTGCAGATTTTCTGTGACTCCCTGGACGTATTCCTCCATCAGGGCCATTCCCAGTCCCTGGGCCACACCTCCCTGGATTTGNCCCTCGACCTGGGTTGGATTGACCGTTTTTCCTACATCATGGGCCGCTGCAAGCCTCAAGACCCGGGTGGTCCCCAGTTTCAGGTCCACTTCCACTTCAGCGATATGCGCTCCGAAACCATAGGTGGCATAGGGCGAACCCTGGCCGTTTTCATCGAGTTTGGTGGTAGGCGGGTCGAAGGTTCCTTCACCCACTAAAACGTCGCCGTTCGTGCGTGGAAGCAGATCGGACAGCAGTATGGAATGCTCTCCGTTTTTGTCCTGGACCCATAGGGTGCTGCCNTCGAGACGGAGATTCGCGTCTTCTTCTGCTTCAGCAAGGTGGATGATCTGCGCCCTCAGATGCTCCCCCGCNAGTTGNGAGGCCCTTCCTGAAACAAAAGCCTGGCGGGAAGCAGANGTTTTTCCGGCATCTGCAGTCAGATCCGTGTCCCCCATGATGAATTGAAACGAAGAGGCCGGAAGTCCAAGCGCCTCGGCACAGATTTGGATCATGATCGTGTTGGCACCCTGCCCGATGTCCATGGCTCCGTTGTAAAGGGTAATGGTCCCCTCGGAGTTGATCCCAACGCGCATGGTTGAGGGGTTGGACATGGAAGTATTCCCGCATCCATACCAGCAGCATCCGATGCCCACTCCGCGTTTGATGATTTCGGAGTGGTTGTTGAATTCCTCAGAGGCTTTACGCCACTCCTGCCATCGGCTTTGCAGGGCTTCAAGACACTCTGCCTGCCCGACACTGTTTTCCAGAAGTTGGCCAGAACCNGTTCTTTGTCCCTTNCGCAGGGCATTTTTCAGNCGGAATTCGAGGGGGTCGATGCNCGTTTGCTCTGCCAGGGAATCCATCAATGCTTCATGAGCGATGGCCGATTGNGGGACACCAAAGCCGCGGAACGCGCCGGAGGGCGGTCCATTGGTCAACAGGGCTCTTGTTTTTGCAAGAATGTTCGGGACGAAATAGGGACCGCTGCAGTGAATCGGAACCCGNTCCGCAACGGTGGGGCCCCAGGAGGCATAGGCTCCGGTGTTGAAATCTCCTTCGAAAGATAAACTCGTCAAGGTGCCGTCTTTGTCACACGANGCGGAGGCNTTCATCTTGGCAGGATGCCTTTTGGTCGAAGAAGCCAGGGATTCAGGACGTGTGAACGTACATCGAATGGGCTTTTCCAGGATCCAGGCCGCCACCGCTAAAAGCGGCTGNACCGAACAATCGAGNTTGCCGCCGAATCCTCCTCCCACCGCGGAAGGAATGATGCGAACCTGATCTGGACCGATCCCCAAAACCTGAGCCACCTCATCACGGTCCATATAAGGGGTCTGGGTGGAAACAAAGAGTTCAAGGCGCTGACCCCGTTTCACTGCGTATCCGGCTTCCGGTTCTATGTAGGCATGTTCCACGTAGGAAGTTTCCCAGGTTCCCTGGGCTTTGATGAGAGATTGCTCATAGACGGATTCGGCATCTCCCTTTTTTAAAAAACCCCGGGCAAGCAGGTTGTCTTCATGAATTTCCTGAACTGGAGAAATTTTTCCCTCAAGAGCAGATTCATAGCTTTCGATGGCATCCTGAGGGNCCCATTCGATTCCCAGATCGTCNTCCGTTANCGCTTCAATGCTCTTCCGGTCTCCGATCAATGCAGCAACGGCTTCGCCGCGATAACGGACCTGGTCTTTTGCCAGAACAGGCTGATCCTTGATGTGGGGGTAGATGCCGAAACCGTTGTTGCCGGGAACATCCTGCCAGGTCAGGATTCGCATCAATCCCGGATTTTCTTCAATGATTTTTTCGGGGGAGGGCAAAACAAATGTGGCACGAGGGTGAGGAGAGCGGACCACACGCATCCACAGAGAATCGTCAGGCGCCTTGTCGGCACCGTAGATTTCAGTACCCAGCAGTTTTGGCTCTCCATCCACTTTCCGGGTTCTCGATCCAAAACCGGAATCGGCATCCGCAGGAAGTTCCTGGGTTTCGGTTCCTGAAGCTTCCAACACCGCTGCGACGATTTTCGAGTAACCCGTGCACCGGCAGAGCACTCCACCCAGAGCATCTTCCACTTCTTCCCTGGAAGGATTCGGTTTCACATTCAGCAGCGACTGAGCCGCCATCAGCATGCCTGGGGTGCATATTCCACACTGGGCCGCGCCGTAACGGTGAAAAGCCTGTTGGAGCGGANTGAGTTTGCCATCTTTTGCCAACCCTTCCACCGTNTGCACATCACAGCCTTCAAGCTGACCTGCNGCAGTCAGGCAGGCAAANCGCTGCTCCCCGTCGATGAGGATGGTACATGCACCACAGTCCCCGGCGTCACATCCCACCTTGGTTCCGGTCAATCCAAGTTCCTCCCTCAAAACATCTGAGGTTCGAGTAACCGGATTGGAGGCGATCGAACACGCTTGACCGTTCAGTTTGAAGCGGATGGTCCTGGATGCGGTTTCAACTTCCATGGTTATTAATTNTTATTCCAGTATTTGTTTAAGTCTTCGACTGCTTACCACAAGTCAGGATCCGACAAGGCACTCACACAAGAAGTTGCTGNAGGTGTTGTTTTATCAGACCAGTCCTTGAGGATCAAAGCCTGCCAGCCAAAAGGATATTCCAGATNGAAGGGTGCCGGGAAATCATTGGCGGTGTCAGCATNAAATCCGAACTTTCCATAAAACTCCGGGTCCCCATAAACAAAAACGATATTGNCCCCTGCCTCTTTTAACTTTTNNATNCCGAATTCAATCAGTCTCGAACCGACTTTCTTTTGTTGATGCTCCGGATGGACTGCCAAGGGTGCCAGAATGGAGGCCTTGCAAGGTTCATTATTTTCAATTTCCACCGGACTGAACACGACATGGCCTAGGGTTGTTTCAATTTCCCGGGCAACCAGGGACAGGATTTNGGGTATGGTTTTTTCTGCCAAAAGGTCAACAGCCAGTTTTGCCACCATCGCACTTTCTTCCTCGGGGAAAGCCGTTTGATAAATTTCCCGGATGACTTCGGAATCCTGTTCACCAGCAATTTCAATGTTGATTGAGTTCATGGTTTTCAGGAGGTTTGCCGGACCGCCCGAAGAATCAATTCTGAAACCACTTCCAAACGGAAATCTGCTTTAGCGCGGATGTCATCAATTGGAGAAAGATTTTCGAGGTGTTCAGTCCTGATCCGGATTTGATCCATTCGCTTGCCTTCACATTCCTTTTCAAGTTTTTCGAGTCTTATGGATTTTTCTGAGCAGGATCCCACGGCAATTCGAATTTTTCCGATTCGCTGATCCTCATTCCACTCTGCCACCACCCCGGTCATCACGATGGATATCACCAGGTATCTGCGGGCTCCGAGTTTTTCGAAGGCTCCAAAAGCATTGGAGGAAGGTTTCGGGATCAGGAGGCCCGTCACCAATTCGTCGTCTGCTTTTGCGGTTTTCCGGTTGCCCAGGATAAATTCCTGCAGATCCAATCTTCTTGAACCCCTCACCGATTCAAGTTCGACCTGAGCCTCGAGGGCCATCAGGTTGGGTACACTGTCGGCAGCAGGAGAGGCATTGCAGAGGTTCCCGCATAAGGTGCCGGCGTTCTGGGTCTGGACTCCGCCAATCGTTCTGGAAGCCTGTTGCAATCCCTGAAAAGCTTCAGGTAAATCGGCATGCATCACATCCGTCCAGGTGGTGAGGGCCCCCATCCAGATTCCCTCTGCTCTCTCTTCAATACCCCGGAGGGACTGGATTCCGGTCAGATCCATCACGTTCTCCTGGATCGGTTTCCCGACGCGTGCAGGATAGAAGTCGGTACCTCCAGCCAGGGGGACACAGGCTTCCCGGCTGAGGATGCTCAAAGCTTCTTCGGTGGATGCAGGACGGTGATAGGAAAACATTGAAATTTCTTTGAAAAAATGGTGTAGCTATCCTTACATGAAATCACTCAAAAGGAAAACCACAGGAACGCAGATTACAGTCCTGGAAATGATTGTCTTAACGCTTTTTGGAAATTCGAGGAAGACTTGGTCTGGGCAAGGGAAGCCGACTTGGTTAGGATGATAAACCGTCACAATTAATCGGAGCAAAAAATGAGTGAGGAACTGTGGAAATTGAGTGCCGTCAAATTGGCGGAGGGAATCAGAAGCCGGGAGTTTTCATGCGAGGAAGTGGTGAATTCGGTGACAAACAGAATCCAGAAACTCAATCCAAGCTTGAATGCCGTCGTTGGAGATTTGAATCCAACTGCCGTTGACGAAGCCCGAAAGGCCGACCGTGAGCTTGAGAGTAAAAAAGCCACAGGGCCCCTGCATGGAGTTCCGGTGACGGTGAAATGCAACGTGGATGTTGAGGGACAACCCACCTCCAATGGACTTCCCGCTTTTGCCGATTTGATTGCCAGGGAGGATTCCCCTTTGGTCAGTCTTCTCAAAAAAGCAGGAGCGATCATCATCGGCCGTACCAACACTCCTGAACTTTCCATGAGGATGAACACGGACAATCCGCTTTTTGGAAGAACTCTCAACCCCTGGGATGAGCAGGCAAGCCCGGGAGGCTCTTCCGGGGGNGCCTCCTCTGCTGCGGCAGCNGGATTCGGACCGATTCATCACGGAAACGATATTGGCGGNTCCTTACGNTATCCTGCNCACAACTGCGGTCTGGCGACGGTCAAACCGACATTCGGCCGGGTTCCGGCCTGGCTTTCTNCGGCNCCGGCGGAACGGGGCATGCTGTCCCAGTTGATGTCGGTTCAGGGGGCCATTTGCCGTGAAGTGGAAGATGTTAGGCTGGCTACCCGGGTGATGTCCGGATCCGATCCGCGGGATCCATTTTGGATGCCCGTTCCTTTTGATGACTGGCCGGATGAGCCTCAACCGATTCGAGTTGGAGTTACCACCGAAAACTACGGACATCCGATGCATCCGCAGGTTCTGGCTTTGGTGGAAAAAGCTGCAGACTATCTTTCGGATGCCGGTTATGCGGTTGAGNGATTGACCACTCCTTCGGTTGATGAAGCGGCGGACTGCTGGTTCCGCTATCTGGGNTATGAACTCAAGACCTACCTCATGCCCTATGCACAAAAACACGGAAGCGAAACCATCCAAAAAATCTTCGAATGGTACTTCCAAATGGGAACGGTCTCCGATGCGGAAGCCTATCGGGACGGAATCAAGGATCGAACCGCCATGACCCGTCAATGGAACATCCTGCTGGATCAAACTCCGCTGATCCTTTCGCCCTTCTTTCTTCAGCCCACACCGGACTGGGACTGTGATGAAAGGAGCTTTGAAGCGCTTCAGAAGTCATTTTACTCTGCCATCTACAGCACAGGCATCAATTGGCTCAGTTTACCTGCCGGAGTGGTACCGGTCGGAATGATTGAAGGACGGCCTGCCGGAGTNCAGATCATCGGCAGGCGTTTCCGTGAAGACCTGATTCTTGATGCCATGCAAAAGATTGAAGACAGGGTCGGAGTTCTTACAGAACAACTNTGGAANANNCCGGAGATGATATGANACGCAAAGCCCCCCCCCCTTTTTCACCAGGGAAACTAATCATCCTCCATTCAAAAAAAAACAAAGATGTTTGAATTTAGAAGACTGAGATCGCCTATCATCCAGGCTCCCATGGCCGGGGGAATCAATACTCCTGAATTGGTTGCGGCCTCGATCAATGCCGGAGTTGTGGGAAGTTTCGNTTTCGCNTACAGCAGTCCGGAACAGATTTCGANGGACATCAAGGCTGCCAGGANCCTGATCCATTCAGACGCCCAAGGAGCGCTCAACTGTAATTTTTTTGTAGTTCCAGAAAATTTTGAAGCCTCTGCTCAGGACTCGGAAAAAGCTCTGAATGCCCTCAAGTCCCTTGAATTTGCAGGGAATCTTGAGTTGAACCTTGCTGGTCCCCCTTACTTTCCAAATCTGGAATCTCAATTGGAGTCGGTTTGGAAGGATCCTCCGGACATCCTTACTTTCCATTTCGGGGTTCCTGATCAGGCCATCCTCAGTCAGGCGCGTTCCATGAACATCAAGGTCGGAATGACGGCAACATCAGCCCAGGAAGCAGAAAAAGTGGAAAAGGCCGGGGGCGATTTCATTGTGGCTCAAGGCATCGAAGCCGGCGGACACCGAGGTGTTTTTCAGCCTGACGGGGAGGACAAGAAACTGAAAACCCGGGAATTGATCAAAATGCTGACTGGTTCTTCCAAACTCCCTCTGGTGGCCGCAGGCGGGATCATGAACCGGAATCAGCTTATCGAAATGACTCAGGCAGGTGCGACAGCAGTTCAGATGGGGACGGCATTTCTGACCTGCGCCGAAAGTGGAACATCGCAGGAATACAAGGAAATGTTACTGAACCAGAAAACCAGGCCGAGTCTCTTTACCCGGGCTTTTTCCGGAAGACCGGCCCGTGCCCTGGAAAACGAATTCATTAGCCTGATGCAGGGACAACCCTTGCTTCCTTTTCCCCTCCAAAACACCATGACCGCATCCATCAGGAAAAAAGCCCAAAAACTCGAAAATCCCGAATATCAGTCCTTATGGGCTGGAGAAAACTATCGAGAATGCCGGAAAGAATCGGTTGCGGAATTGATCGAACGCATGAGCCTGTAGATCACTCATGAAATCCGGATACTCAGAGGGTGAGGCTTTGGATCCCATTCCACGAATTGACCTCAGCGCTCTCCNACAGGAAAAATCTTCAGACTATTTCGAACTGGTTGAAGAATTCGGGAGAGTCTTTTCCACCATCGGATTTGCCTTGGTCGTCAACCATGGAATTCCTTCGTCTTTGGTGGATCGGGTTTTTGAAGCATCAAGACAGTTTCATGGACTTCCGATTGAAACAAAAATGTCGTTGGAGTTGAACCANCTGCACCGTGGTTACATCCCCATCAATACTTCGACGGATGTGAATTCGAAATTTGAAAATATTGAAAACCCCAACCAGTCTGCCTCATTCATGATGATGAGAGAGGATTCCCATCAAGATCCATCGATTTTTTTATCAGGTCCCAACCAATGGCCATCTCTGGAAGGGTTTCGGGAAACTCTGGAAACCTATCACCGTTCCATGAAGGAGTTGGGTTTTCAACTGATGAAGCTTGCAGTTCTTTCTTTTGGAGCCGAACCTGATGAAATTCTTGATGCATTCCATACTCCCACAACCTGGCTCAGGCTGCTTCATTATCCTTCCCGTTCCGGGGCATTTCAGGAGGGGATTTATGGTTCCGCNCCCCACCTGGATTTTGGCTGCCTGACTTTACTGGCGCAGGATGAGGTGGGAGGATTACAAGTGCTTTCCCAGGAAGAGGAGTGGGTGGATGTTCCTTATATTGCTGATTCCTTCGTCCTCAATGTGGGAGAGATGCTTCAAAGACTTTCGAACGGATTTCTGATCCCTACGCCCCATCGCGTGATCAATCCCGAAAACAGAGAACGTTATTCCTGTCCGTTTTTTTATGACCCCCATGTGAACACAGTGATCAAACCCTTGAAAGGAACAGGAAACCCCAAATTCAAACCGATCCTGTTTTCAGAGTTTCTGGAAAATGAATTGAAAGCCGGATATCTCAGGCATCAAACTGAAGCATGAATCTACAAAAACTCTGAATGAAGAAATTAACATTTTCTTGGCTTGCCGAAGACTTGAAGAATTCCGATGAATGGATCTTTCGAGTTGATGAGAAATTAGCCTCCCTGACAAGAGATTTTGTCAAAGATCAGTTCCATCTTGAGAAACCTCTTTTTGAATACAGCAAAAAGGATTTCCAGGTCGAACCTGTTTTGGAGTTGATTCGTTCTGCAGTCGATCAGGCCATGTTGGGGACTGGAATTGCGTTGGTCAAAGGATTGCCTCGAGAAGGGCTGACTGAATTAGAATTTCAGAAAATGATTTGGTCCATCAGTCTTCATTTCGGAGTTCCCAGGCCCCAGGGAAAATCGACTCAATACCTCTCTGAAGTCAGCAATCAGGGTACCCAATACAGGGCACCAAACGGACGGGGTTATTCATCCAACGCGAAACTCGATTTTCATGCCGACAGCTGCGACCTTGCTCTGCTCGCGTGTTACAACCAAGCCAAATCAGGCGGAGAGAGTCTCGTTTCCAGCAGTCATTCTGCCTGGGAGATTCTTAAAAAGGAACGAAGCGATCTGGCTGAAATTGCATCCCAGCCTTTCACTTTCAGCAGGAATCAGGAAGAGGCTTCCGGAGAAGCGCCATTTTATTCCCAGCCATTGTTCGATTTTTCAGAGGAAGAAAAGCTTTTCGGCAAATGGAACCGAAACCGTGTCAGGACCGCGCAGGAGATTCCGGAAGTCAAACCATTAAGTGACCAACAAATCGAATGCATGGATCATCTTGATCAACTGCTTCACCGTCCTGATTTGACCTATAGGATGAGCCTGGAACCAGGCGATTTGCAATTGATCAACAATCACTCCGTCTTGCATTCCAGAACGGGTTTTGAAGATTTTGACGAGCAGGAAAGAAGACGGTTGTTGTACCGGATTTGGCTGGCAACTCCGGGCTCACCCCAACTGCCTGAAAGTTGGGNGCCGAGTTTCGGGTCGATAGAATCCGGANGCGTCAGAGGAGGAATCCGTGGAAAGCAGTATGATTCTGATTGTTATGAATTCGAAAAAAGCCAGGCTGAAGCGGTCGGAATGATGATGCCCGAAGAATTCCTAGAAAATCCTGAGTCACCACGATGAAGAAGGCAGCCATGGGACAAGGTACTTTGCGGATGCTTTAGCCGCTTCAAGAGAAGAAAAACGGGTTCCGGAAAATTGACCGACTTTGCTCCATCTTCCGCCTTCTTCATGATCCCTTCGGTATTCTTCGAACCCAAAGGTTCCGTCGTTCCTGACAAAAAAATCCACGCATCGGTCTTCCAGATCATTCTCAAAACTTTCCATCACCTTCGAGGTTTTTTCTTTTTGAGTCACTGAACTAGTTTTTTTCAAATTTTATAAGTCAATCAGGTGATGTTCCAACACATCTCCGGATTCTGCATGTTTGGCAAATCTTTTTACCGAAATTCCCTGGTCATGAACGGATTCCGAGGAGCCTGAACGAAGGGGNTGCCACTGGGGCAGGGCCTTGCCTTCAGAAAGCAAACGGTAGGCACAAGTTCCGGGAAGAAATCCGAACTCGTGAATTCTTTCAGGATTTAATTTAATACATTGAGGAATCTTCTTGTGTCTCTGCTTATAATCCTTACATCGNCATGTTTCAACATCCAACAGGCTGCAGGCCAATGCAGTGTAGTGGATTTGTCCGGTATCCTCATCTTCCAGCTTTTGAAGACAGCATTTCCCACATCCGTCACAGAGGGATTCCCATTCTTCATGGTTCATCTCTTCCAGGGACTTTTCTTCCCAAAAAGGTTTGGAGGGCATTCTGATAAAAATCCTTTAATCAGTGACGCTTTTTACAGGAACGGGAAATGCTTTCCTTAGATCATGTTCCGTGTGCCAATTGAAGGTTTTCACAAAGAACTTTTTCATGGTTTTCCATATTTTGCAAAAATAAGATCCTATAGAAATTGAGAGACATGAATCAATTTTCCATCAATCAACATCAACCTGAATTGGCAGATGATGCTTATGTCGCGCCTGGTGCGATGGTCATGGGCAAGGTCCGTATGGCGGAAAAATCATCCCTTTGGTTCAATTCGGTTCTCCGAGGGGATAATGAAATGATCACGCTCGGTGAAGAAACCAATTTTCAGGATCTCAGCATGGGGCATACCGACCCGGGTTTTCCTCTCACCATCGGAAATCGGGTGACGGTTGGCCACAATTGTATCCTCCATGGGTGTTCCATCGAGGATGATTGTCTGATTGGAATGGGAAGTATCATCATGAACGGTTGCAGGATAGGAAGGGGAAGCATCATCGGGGCNGGTTCCATCCTGCTTGAGAACCAGGAAATCCCTCCTTTTTCACTGGTGGTCGGGTCACCGGGACAGGTCAAGAAAACCTATGATGAAAAAATCATTGAAAAAATCCGGATCTCCTCCTCGGTTTACGCGGCACGTGCGGCGAAATTTCTTCAGGAACTCGAGAGGATTTGAATGGANGCCAAGACCAAAGCCAAAGTCCAGGGGATTTTGATCGGTTCGGGGCTGGTTGCATTCCTCATATTTTTTGACAAAACCTATGGCCCGAATGCGATCGCCGAACTTGCAGGCAGTTACGAGGTCTTTGTCTGGCTGTTTTTTTGGCTGGTGGCCGCGGGCTCAGCAACTGCGGCCAGGGAGAAACAACTTCTTGGAGGAGACCGATCGAAAGAGTCCTGAACTGCTGGAACGTTTTATCAGGAAAAATTAACAAGTCCCTTTTGATGCAATTCAGTCAAAGGCAATTTAGAAAACCGGAGTAAAACACTNTTCTTCAAAATCTTTTGAAGTTTGGGGAATGAAGCTTGAATGACTGATTTTGCCCGAATTGGAAACGAAGACTTACGATAGAATTTATGGAAACCAACTGGTTGTACAATTTCATCGATGAAAAAGGTGTAGAAAAACCGACCCATATTCCGGTTCCGGAACATACCTACACCGTCCTCAAAGTCATTGTCGAACCTCCTCTGAATGATGAAAACAGAATCGAAGACGANGAGTACCTGTTCTTTTTTTCAGATGTGAAAAGNAGTTTGAATGAACCGAATGAGATCATTCAACCCGAAGATGGGAGGCCTTTCGTGCTCTGGAAGGATGGAGAAAAAGAAGAAATCAAACTCTACGAGGATTTGAGTGAAATGTTCCTGGAAGGGAACCTGGAAGAACTCAGCCGGTATCTGATCCGTTCCCAATATACCGTCTCGACCCAATCACTGATGATTGAGGGTTTGTATAACCGTTGGCTTGAAGACCGCAGCCAACCCGATTCTCTTGGAACTGAAGAAAATCTTATATTCAAATTTATGTATGTTTCAGATTACCAGGATCCCGCATTAAATCCTCCGCCTGAAGAGTTGCTCGTCTGACATTTTAAGGTTTCTCCCCAACATTTGATCCTGAACCATTTTTAAGAAAAGGATCTTTCTTNCCGAAAATCAGGGGAATTCCCCTTTTCAGNTTAAAANTCGGAACAATCTTAANNATNCCCAGGGTTTTTCCTTAGTTGTTGATCCTTTATGTCAATCTTCGTGAAGACGGAATGCGNAGATTCAGAACNGATTGAAAGGANTTTCATCCCCTCTTTTACCATCTAGTCCGTCTTATCAATGAAGTGTGAAGATTTGAAGGAGGCTGNTNATNNAATTCTCCAACTTNGTGCNTGNATNCCCTANNTGCANNAGGACAAAAAAAGANAGTTGAGATCCNATNANNTTAAAGCATTCAGANATCTCTGATGACTTTTTGATCTTTTCACCATTAGAAGACGTAACAAATGATAAATCTTCTAAAATCTACGATGGTCAAAATCATATATCTTTCCCTTATCTGGTGTTTTGAATGGCCATATTATGAATTCAAATACTGGATAAAAA
>FUFK010045411.1_pt1 | contig 18629 bp, 27 predicted proteins | sample 1021851 | NCBI WGS metagenome assembly FUFK01 (sample SAMEA51879418, study PRJEB19060) | metagenome
GAGAAGTTTAAGAAATAAGAATCACGATTAGTAGCACTTGGAACAAAGTCGTTCATAATGGCTTCATAACATAATCCCTCAGGTGTAGTTCCACCAGCGTAAAGATTAGGCCATAGGTTCTCAATCTTTCTAAACTTGTCAACTCTTGAATCGTATCCGATAGCGACCATTGGTTGACCACTAAATCTACGACCAGAGTGATGTGTAGTTCTGAAAGATACCACTACATCTAATCCACTAATCATTGAAGCTGCTTTACAAATCGCAACNACNGCNGTCATAGTNTTTCTCCATTTNTCTCCACCCATNGAACCACTAGCGTCAACACTAATGTGNANNATAGCGTCATTNTANTTNTCNACGAAAGTNGTTNGAGAAAACTTTTGAATTACCGAACCCAAGTTCTGCAATCAATCTCTTGTCAATTCTACCACTATCAAGTCTTGAATTTTTTAGAGTTCTTGATTCAGAACGGACTTGTAATTTTTTACCTAAGATAGTTCCAAGTTTTTTACCAGCGATAACTGACTCTTTTGTTCTACCACCATAATAACTACTACTACTTTGTAATAGACTTGGAAACACTCCGTCATCAACCATTTGTTGAGTAAGTTTTTTTACAAACAATACTTGGGTTGAGCCAGTAAAGTTTTTACCATTAGTTCTCCAATTGTTTTGTTGAACATCTCTACCTACTGACTTTTGTTCAACACCAGATTCTTCCATAGATTGAACAATGGAAGCGTCTCTCTTGGTTAACTTACCAACTTTCTTTTGGTCGCCAGACATAAAATCTTTTTGTCTATTCAAAGCATTAGTCAATGTCTTTGCTTGGTTAGGTGTTAAGTTGGGATACTTATTGTCAGTTGTTGGAACATTATCAATATCTAAATCTTGTTTAACTTGTGTCCAATCGGTGTTGGAAATCTCGTCCATAGTTTCTTGATAACCTTTGTAGTCGCCGTTTTGTAATTGGTTGGCTGCTTTGTCATACATATCTGTTTTAGACATTTGACCTTGACCACCGGCTTTACCACCTTGACCATTAGGCCCAACTTGTTCTGCGTCAAACTCTTGTAGTGGTTCAATATTATTGTAAACCATTTGTAAACAATCAAGAGCTACATTGTAAGCTCCGTTCATATCGTCAAGGTGTTTGACTGAACTAAAAATTCTTTTGTATATCTTTCTCAAATCAGGCAAAGCATCTAAGTCAGATTCTTTGTTAGTGAAATTGATAATTCTATTCATATAATTATCTAATGTTAAATCATCACCGAAAGTATTATCTCTCAATGCTTTGGTAATGGCATTAGAGTGGAAATACTTGTCATACATAGCGTGGTAATAACCTTTGTAGCCAGGTGAAGAAGTAAAGACATAGTAGTCAATTCTTCTATCTTCTACATAGTTTAACATATTTTTAATATGTCCGACAACTTCACTTTCAGTAAAACCTAAGTCTTCACCTTCCATAATCATTTGTTCTGGTATGTTTTGTCTTAGTTGTCTAAGAAAGTTAAAGTCAGATAATAAGATGTGTGAGCCTTCGTGTAAGGCCAGACCAACAATGTGGTCAAAATTCTTTTCGTCAATCTTAGAACCAATCGTTACGGTTTGTCCGTCAGTATAAGAATTACCATTTTGTTGGTATCTTACTTTGATGTCAGAACGATTAGTTACGATATTGACAAAGTTTGCAATAGCTCTACGATAACCAGCTAATGCGATATGGTCAACCTTTGGTTTAGTTTCAACATCAGTATCTACGATAGAAGTCTGTCGTTGAATATCGTTCCAAAAGTTAGTATAATTATTGTTCATCATATTGCAAGTTAAATATAATAAATGACAAAGTCAAGCTTTTTTTTATTTTTTTCCTAATTTAATTATACACGGAATACATAGATTGGGATAAAAGATAGTCCCAACAAAATCCGTAGTATTACAATTTTTACAATTCATATCTAAGCATACGAATAATAAATGACAATGTCAAGCTTTTTCTTTCGTAAAACCCATTACTTCCATTGCTTTGATTATACCATTAATAATCTCTTCTGCATTATTTGGCATAATTGAGATACCTTTCTGTGTAGGTTTCCACTCTTGTGTTTTCCTATCTTGATAATAAATACGAACATCAATAAAACGATAGCCCTCNTATTCTTTTTCTGNTATACGATAAACTTCATTTGAGTTCTTTTTAATTTGTGTTATTAAGTTTTCTTTATTCATCTACTACATTTGTAAATTGTATCATAATAATCGCTGTTGCTAACAATATACATATTATGGTTTTAAGTGTTGGAACTTCTTTTAGTGTTAAGTAAGACATAATACCAAACACAATTGTTCCAACACCAAATCCTATCATACGCATATTCCAAGTAAAACCAAAGTGTTCGTATGAAAGTTTAGTAGCATACCAAAACAACATACCGACTGGATATCCAATCATTGATGTTGTCCACGGATTATGCCAATACCATTCTTTCAAAAAGAACTGACCATTTAATTGATAGTATGCAATTACATTAGCTATGATTAAACATATTACACTATAATATAATAACAACTACAACTCCTCACCATACATAGAATATGTTTCTATTTCTACTGGTGGTTCAACTCCGTCTTCAATGTGAACTTCACCTGCTTTGGCATCCACAAAGAATTCTGTTGATTTGGTTTGTTTGAATATTGCGTTGAGTAATTCAGTTAGTGATAAGTAAACTTCTTTATCCCCAACTATACTCCACCTATCGCCTGGTGGAACTCTTGTTGCTTTTAGTTCTTTCATCTTATCCCTTTAATACTGACTTGTCTTCTTCAATCATAAAGAATTTGTTCAACATATCTAATTTGCCAGTTGCTGATTCTAACATCTCAACATACTTGTCAACTTCTGCAAGTAAGTCAGGGTGTTCACCGATACCAACTGAGTTATTAAAGTAAATGTGTAGAGTTGCTAAAGCTTCTTCTATCTGTGCTTCATATTTTTTTCTAGCTGCATTTACTAAGTTATTATTCACTACCATTTTCACTCTCTTTCTCCTATTTAAACTTGTTTGTTTTGTAAGTCGTTTTTCGTTTACCTTTTAATTTTACTTCTGAGTTAGTTTTCTTTCTATGACAACTCTTACATAATGTTTGTAAGTTATCTAAAGAATAATAACTCCAATCTAAATCTTCTTCTTTCACGACCTTTCTGTTCTACCAATGGTTTGATGTGGTCTGCTTGCCATTTAATATCTTCACAACCACAATGATTACAAACACCTTTATCACGATTCCATAATTGTGCTCGTTGTTCTCCACTATGGTATATTAATAAATATTCAGTAGCACAATCTTCGTGCCAACTTTTTCTTGTATTGATAGTTCCGTCTTCATTTANTATTGTGTTCCCACACCAACGACAACTACCTTTTGTCTGAACATAATAACTATCTGGTTTAGGTGGGTGTCTAAAATTTCCGTCCCACTTCTCTTTCTTCTTTTCTCCAAATGTTTTCTTGTGTCGTGAACTCCACCTACTTAACGGCACATAAACTCCTTTTTCATTTTACGATAGTCTTCGTTCTCTCGTGCTAACTTCCAATAGTCTTTAAATATATTAGAACTACGAAAGAACCTTTCTACATTATGGTCTTTTGGAAGTATCTCCCACTTACCATTTTGTTTGGTCCACTTTTTACCTGAACTATGATTCCAATATCTTCTTGCTCTTGTGAAACCCATATGTAAATACTTCTTTGCCATATCTGCTCCGACAAAGTCTTCTTGTTTTAGATAATCTAAGAACATCATATAAATAGTTTGAGCAGATTGTTTTGCTTGTTCTGGTGTTTTAAATCTCCAATGTATATGTAGTTCGGATTTATAAGGTTGACAAATCAATACACCTTGTTGTCCACGACCTACTTTATACAATTCAGGGTTTTCCCTATAATCAATATTAGGTTTCCAATGATACTCNTTNGATTTAAATCCTACATAACTTGGTTTATCCAAAGGCACTTAATGCTNGCTTCCTTTCTTTCCTATTCAACATATGAATAGAAGTTAATGTGTTTACTAATTGATTTTTAGTCGTCATAGTGATTTTGTTTTTCTTAAATAATTGTTTTAGATAATTCAATGTAACAACATAACCCTTTTGTTTATAAGTATCAATTGTCTGTTTGAAACTATCATTAAAGTTTACTTGATTNGTATAAAGTTCTTGTCGTNTTCTTGGTTTAGNTTTNGGTTGTNGTNTAGGTTCTGGCATTTTCCACTCTCGTGCNTGTGGTGNATTAATCTTACCACCAACCTTGACTGCTCGTCTATCTAATCTGTCTAAACTCTTTTTAGTTTCTGATGATACTGGNTGAACNAANGCNCCAGTCTTGTGTGGATACACGACATGCGCTGAATATGGTTCTACTGAAGAACAATCAACACATTCACGATAACCAAGATGAACTCTCTCATCTGGCATTTTGGCATTACATTTAACACAACATTCTATCATACACGCAATATACAAAATTATTTGTTATTTGTCAAGTCTTTTTTGAGGCGAGTATAGGAATCGAACCTATCCAAAATGGATTTGCAATCCACCGCATTACCACTCTGCCAACTCGCCGTGTGGTAAGTGATGGATTCGAACCACCGTATCTCATACGAGAGTCAGATTTACAGTCTGATGCTTTTAGCCACTCAGCCAACTTACCTTTGTGGACACACAAGGACTCGAACCTTGAACCAAGAGCTTAAAAGGCTCCTGCTCTACCAATTGAGCTATATGTCCATAGTAGCCCATAGGGTAATCGAAACCCTGTTTTCTGGATGAAAACCAGATGTCCTAACCACTAGACGAATGGGCCATTGAGCCAAAGGTCAGATTTGAACTGACGACCTACTGATTACAAATCAGTCGCTCTACCAACTGAGCTACTCTGGCAATCCATTATTTACTCTTGTATATTAAATATCCAACACCGAGAAGTGTTAGTAAATGAACTAAGAACATTAATTTCATATAACCTCCATTTATTAAAATAAAGTGGAGCTGACAGGGTTCGAACCTGCGACCCCCACAGTGCAAGTGTGGTGCTCTCCCAACTGAGCTACAGCCCCGGCCCTCGAGCTATAAACCCAATATACAAACTATAAATATAGATGTCAAGCTTTTTTTTAACTATTATCGTTTTTGTAGTTTTTAATACCTTGTTGTATCATCTCTACATCATCTAATGTCGTATGACAATCACCACCACAACACTCATCATCATAAGGTAATTCAACATCAGGTTCTTTGATATCAAGTAATTCCCAAGTTAGTGGTAATCTATTTCTTTGATACTGATTCATTGACCAAGCCAAATCATCAGTCTTTAATGTGATTACTTCTTCGTCTTCACTTTCAACATAAGTTATCTCTACTAAATATTCTTTCTTTTCCATTACTCCTCTTCCTCTAATACTGCTCTACCAACCATATGTTCCCAATCTCTATCCTCACGAACTTGGTCGTTTACTTGTTCCACCGCTTCTAATAAACCATAGGTTTCAAACTCACTTACTATTGCAGATAAGTCTTTTGGTAAACAATGTCCACCATATCCAAANTCTCCGTCAGGACCTGGAACTGCCCAATGTGATTTACCTAACCTCTCATCATAAGTAGCATACTCTACAACTTTATCATAATCTAAATCTAATTGTTGACATATATTATACATCTCATTAGCAAATGATACTTTGGTTGCTAAGAAACAATTAGTAAAATACTTTACCATTTCTGCGTGTTTAGCACCTGTCTTGACTATCGTGGCATTAGGAAATATCCTTGAATAGATTTGTCTAACCTTATTAGTTCCTTTTCTATCCCCACCCAATATAATACGACTTTGGTTCTTGAAGTCTTGTATAAAGTTTGCTTCGGTCAAGAACTCTGGATTGAATATCGTTGTAGTGTGAGTGTATTCCTCATTTATTCTATCAGTTGTGCCAGGTGGTACCGTAGATTTTATCACTACGATTTGTCCATTAGCATTTTCGTTAATCTCACGGATAACTTCTTCTACAATACCTGTATAACAACTTCCGTCTTGTCTCATTGGTGTTGGAACACATACAAATATAACTTCACAAGTTTCAACCAACTCAGTTAAATCACAAGTGCTCTTATCCTCATCATACTTATCGTATGTTTCTAAAATGAGTGTTGGTGAATACACACTATATCAAAAGTATCTAGAAATACAACAGAGATATCCTTCACAAGAAATGGGCACATTGTTTGGTGCCGAAAAACAATTAATCAATGAAGACCATATCAAACTAATTAATGAAAGTAAAAACAATATCTGGTTTCCAGAAGACCCTATGGATTTTGAGAAACTAGAACCTGAATTAATTTATACTGACCTAGATAAAGATAGACAATCAGCTGGTTCTTGGCCAGAAAAATGGAATTGTNTNAGAACATTTACTTCNACTATGAAGAANAGTTCTAANATAGGTCGTAATCTACATTACATAGTCAGAGATAAAGTCNCAGGTAAATATCTAGGTGTAATCTGTATAACAGGTGANTTTATTGATCTAACACCAAGAGATGATTACATCGGGTGGGAAAGAGAATACAAAACAAATAGTGGTAAATTAAACAACTCATGCATTGGTTCTACAATAGTGCCATTACAACCACTAGGTTTTAATTATACAGGTGGTAAATTACTTGCATTACTTTGTTTATCAGATGATGTTCAAAATCAATGGCAAGAAAATTATGGCGATAAACTTGTCAGTGTAACCACTACATCTTTATATGGTAAATCTAAAACAGGTGGTCTATCACAATACGATAGACTCAAACATTGGAAGAAAATGGGATATAGTCAAGGGTCATTATCATTTGAAATGACAAAGAACACTGAGAGAGCAATGCTTGATTATGCAGAGAAACATTACAACGAAAGATACTTTTTATTATATGTTGCAAAGAGAGAGAATGGTCAGACACTAAAGAGAGACCATAGAAATCGTATGAGACAATTTATGTATTCACAATTGAAGATACCAAAAGAGTTGCAGAAGAGTGACCATCAAAGAGGTATCTACTATTCTACATTCTATGATAACTCACGAGAGTTTCTTAGGGGTGAAATAGATGAGAGTAAACTAGTAAAATCATTTGATGGTTCAGTAGAGGCACTCACTCAATTGTGGAAAGAAAAGTATGCCGCCAAGAGAATCAATAATCTCATGAACGCAGAAAGACAGAATTTAACTGAGACACTATTCTATGATGACATAATAGGTATGACATGGGAAGAGTGTAAACAAAAGTATTTAGGAGATGTTGGAAGATGATTTCAAGTAGACAAAAGGTCACTCTATCAAGAGATGATTACAGAGAATTTAATAAAAAGGTTAGCCAATTAGAAGAGGCAAACTATGAGTTCGTTCATGTTGTGACCCACAACAAAGAAGATGATACATTTACAATCGAAGTTCATGGTGAACATGACTATGATGAATTAGATAGAATATGCGATTAACCGTAAGAAAAATGCAACCACAGGACTACAGTGATTGTTGGAATGTTCAACATTCTAATCATACTGAACCAGAAACACATCTATACAGTTTAGAGACATGGAAGTTTATAACTGAATTGATGTCAGATTCTTTTGTGGTTTGCGATGGTAAAATTGTAGTTGGATATTGGTTGGGTTTTCTAAAAGTAAACCCACATGAACCAGAACTAGATGTCTGGTGTCTTGCAATAGATGTATGCACACATGCAGATTATAGAGAACAAGGTGTAATGGATTTAATTATGCCTCATGCAACTGCATATCATCCAAGAATATACGCCTATACTCAAAAGGGTAATACTGCCGCTGAAGGCATTATGACCAAATGGGGTTTCAATAAAGGCGAATATTATCCTGATACTAACAATCACTATTGGTCATTCGAAAATGTTTCCTAAAATATCAGCACCAATAGCCACATTCTTTTTAAGAATACCTTTATCAGCAATGTTCTTGCAACAAGGACTTAGTAAACTTCCTGTCACAGGTGCAACAGCAGAGGCATGGGGTTTACCATATATCGTATGGTGGTTTGTCACATATGGTGAGATTGGTTCTGCTATAGGATTGATTGTAGGTGGACTTTTCGGTCTCATACCATGGCATGCTAGACATTTCTTTCTTTCAAGAATCGGCAGATATTCACCTAGATTTAGAAGTATTACAGAAGAACTAGGAGATTTGTTGACTCGTTTTAGTGGTATCACTATGACTTGTATTGCAACAGGTGTTATATGGATTCTTAGTCCTGCTAGTCTATGGGATGTGATCTACAAAGACTATCTACATGTCAGTTTATATGTTGGTGGTCTATACTTCGCACTCAGAGGAAACGCCAGATACGGTTGACAATAGGTCTCACTTTTTGATACACTAACAGTATGAAAAAAGATTCAAATAAAGGAGACACTATGAAATTTCAATATGTAATACACACCCAAAACCTTGAAGAGTATGGAGAGAACTTCCATAAGTTCAAAGGTGGTTCTACTTATGTAGTTGGTGCTACACTCTCAAAAGAGATATTTGAGAAAGATGCATATGGTGAAGGCGTGCATGATTACTATGAAGTTCCTAGTGTGTCTGAGGCATCTGTGGCTGCTGAGGTCATGAAACATGTAAACAGATACAATGGTCTTAGTGGTTCATTTGACTATATCACTGAGATTGATAAAGTGTATTTACACACTGAGTCAGATGTTGACTTCGAAGGCACCTTTGAAGAACTTTGCAAAGAAAATGCAGAGAAGATTGAAGTAAATTACAATAGAGGAGAACCAGATTTTACACCGTAAAGGGTTGACAGCGACCCTGCTTTTTTAGTAGGATGGAATCATGAGAGATGAAAAAAGTAATAATTTTTGATGTAGACGGAACAATTGCAGATGTTGAACATAGAAGACATCTTGTAAATGGTGATAAAGGTTTCAAAGCCGACTGGACTGCATTTAGAGAAGCAACTGTAGACGATACTCCTGTTCAATGGGTTTGTGATATTGCAAAAAGACACATTGCCCAAGGAGACGAAGTTGCATTCTTCTCTGCAAGAAACGAATCAGAAAGAGAGATTACTGAAAAACAAATTTCTGAATGGATTGGTGACGGACACAACGGTGTCTTCTTAAGACCAAACGGTGATTACAGACCTGATGAAGTTTTCAAATCTGAACTTGCAGATAGGTTTGAAAAAATCGGTGGACACATTGACCTTGTTTATGACGATAGAAATAAAGTGGTTGATATGTGGAGACAAAGAGGAACCACTGTAGTCCAAGTTGCAGACGGAGATTTTTAAGAAACCCACTAGACAATAGTGGGTTTTTTAGGTTATAATAGAAGTATTATGAGAATTTTGACAATCTTTTTTGTATTGGCAGTATTGCCTTCTTGTGCAACCTATGAACCGTCTCATGACTGTAAAATAGTCGGTGGAGATAGTGTTAATGGAGTAGAAGTTGCATGTCCCGATTATCGACAAGACCCTATCAAGCATGAGGAACATGAAGATTATAGGAACAATTGCAAAGACCCCTTGAGTGATGATTGTGTTCTTGTTGCATAAATATTAATTATTATGAGTAAAACATTAAAACCTTCTACAGTTATTGATACTATCAGTCTTAAGATAGAACTTAAGAAGGAACTTCGTGAATTAAAAAGACAAGGTGACCTCAAAAAAGCACAAATCGTGCAACTCAAAATAGACCAACTAGAGGATAAACTTCATTCCTCACCCCTTTCAAAAATATAAATAGTTCATATAACTCAAAAGGGAGAAAATATGGGCGCACATTCAGACCGAATAACGCAATTAGATGCGTTGATAGCAAAATCACAAAAACAAATTGATTGGATAGAAGGTAATTCAAACTCTTGGGACATGTATTTTGGTGACCCTCAAGCACTTCAAGAGTCTTTCACGGGTGCTGGTGGTGACGCATACTATAGTCAATGGAGAACTGCAAATCCTTCTGCAAGTGATAGTTCTACAGGATACGAATTAGAAATTTATACACAATGGAAACATTGGTCAGATAATGGGTCTAATCTATCAACGATTGCATCAACAGAATTAGCTGATTTAAAAACAGCAGTTGCAAATTACAATACAGCAAAGGCAAATGTCCAAGCAAAAATTGACGCAGGATATACTGGTGACGAAACAGCAGAAGAGGCACAAGCAATAGCAGAAGCTGCAGGCTCATAATTCCGAGAATAAATTATGGCTGCAAAGAATTTACATCTAGAACATATAGAGGACGAAATCATCAATCAAGGGATTGACGGTGGTCGTGGTGCAATAAACTTTTTACAAGGTCTTCGTGATATGTTAAAAGGTAATGCAACCTCGGGTGTAAATATGACAGTAAAGTGGGACGGAGCTCCTGCTATCTTTTGTGGTAAACACCCCGAGACAGGACAATTCTTTGTTGCAAAGAAGTCTCTATTTAACAAGACACCCTTATTCTATACTTCCGAATCAGAAATCAAAAATGCAGAAGAACTATCGGGAACTTTAAAAAATAAGTTCTTACATGCATTCAAATATCTATCTAAATTATCTTGGGATACAGTCATGCAAGGTGATTTAATGTATACAGACGATACAAAAATGACAAAGATAGGTGGTGAATCTTTTATAACATTTCAACCGAACACAATTTTATATGCAGTCCAAGTAGATTCGGATTTAGGAAAACAAATTGCAAGGTCTAAAATGGGTATCGTTTTTCATACCACATATACAGGTGCAGATATAGAAAGTTTATCTGCAAGTTTTGGTGCAAACATAAAAAAATTAGGATATAATTCAGATGTATGGGTTGACGATGCAAGTTATAAAGATGTAAGTGGTAAAGGTTCTATGACTGCAAAAGAAACTGTTGCATTAACTGGTGTTTTATCAAAGACAGGTAAAGCATTTCACGGAATCAAAAGAAAAGACTTGAATAAATTTATGGAATTACAAACTGCAATCGGTTCTAAAGGAGCTGGTGCAAGTTATAAAACATATTGCAATTCACTCATAAGGTCAGGAAAATATAATCCTTCGTATATAGATTACATGGAATACTTCGAAACATACTGGGAACAAAAAGTTGTGGGTAAAGTAAAAACAGAGAAGACCAAACAAATCAAAAGAGAAATTGGTGAACAGATTTACAACGAAATGAGGTCACTAAAAAAACTAATTGAAAACCTAACAAAGTTTATGGGACATTTAGTAGAGGCTAAACAAATGGTCATAAGTGTCCTAAATAGAGTAAAGAGTATAGGAACTTTTAAGAAGACTGATAACGGATTCGAAGCAGTGAATCCCGAAGGTTATGTTGCAATAGACAAGACAGGAAGTGCAGTCAAACTCGTAGATAGAATGGAGTTTGCATTTAATAACTTTACTGCACAAAAGAATTGGGACAAATAATGAAAACATTTCAAAACTTTATAACAGAGAAAAAAGAAAAGAGTGCAACATTCTCTTTTGGTCGATTCAATCCACCTACAACAGGTCATGCATTACTAGTTAAGAAATTAAAACAATTAGGGTCAGGAACAGACACTATGATTTTCTCTTCTCACTCAAATGACAAAAGAAAAAACCCACTAACTCATAGAGATAAAATAAAATATCTCAAGAAATTCTTTGGAAGAATTATTGTAGATGCAAATGTAAGAACAGTTTTTGAGATTGCAAATGAATTACACAAACAAGGATATACACATATTAATATGGTTGTAGGTTCAGATAGAGTAAAAGAATTTGAAAATTTATTAACAAAATATAACGGAGTCAAAGCAAGACACGGTTTTTATAAATTCAAAGAAATCAATGTTGTTTCAGCTGGAGAGCGTGACCCTGATGCAGATGATGTTTCAGGAATGTCTGCAAGTAAAATGAGACAATATGCAGANGACGGAAACTTTGAAGAATTTGCAAAAGGAGTTCCTTCGTCAAATAGTTCTGCAAAGAAACAATTATATAAAGCAGTTAGAAAGGGAATGGGTATTGCAGAGGGAACACTTCCAAATTATATGATGGAAGATTTAATTACCGAAGGTGTTTATGACCCAGGCACCTTCAAAGCAGTATTCCTCATGGGAGGCCCAGGCAGTGGTAAATCTACAGTTGTAGATGATTTAGGACTAAAAGCATTAGGACTTAAGTTAGTCAATTCAGATAAAGCATTCGAGAATGGATTAAAGAAAGCTGGATTGTCCCTAGATTTAAGAGCATTACCTGCTGATGTCAGAGACCCGATACGAACTAAAGCAAAGAAAATTACAGGTAATCAATTAGACCGATACATAGGTGGAAGACTAGGTTTAGTATTTGATACAACTTCTGCAAAAATAAGTAAAATACAAAACTATAAGAAAATGTTAGATGCACTAGGTTATGAATCTAAAATGGTCTATGTAAGAACAAGTCTAGACAATGCACAAAAAAGAAATGAGATGAGACCTAGGAAACTCCCACCTCAAGTTGTTCAAAAGGACTGGGAAGCTGTAGAAAAGAATGCAAGTAAACTAAAATCTTTATTTAAAAAAGACTTTGTATCAATATCAAATGACGATGACTTGGCGTCTCTAAAAAATAAAACAAAAGTTTTATTCACAAAAATGATGTCGTGGTCAACCTCTTTTCCTAAAAACAAAACAGCTCATGCATGGAGAAATAACGAGTTAGAGAAGAAGGCTGGAAGAGCTCATGGAAAGTTATAAATAGTATTATGCCAGAATTAGACACAATATTGGAGAAACTTCGAAGAACTCAACAAGATAAAGATATTGAGGATAAGAAGGGAACACAGCCTAAAAAATATTATGCAAAAGACGCTGACGGTGATGAAATGTCAAAGTCTACAAAGGATAAGAGAGCTGCACATTTTAAAAAGTTTGGTGCAAAACCTGATGACGATGATGACGCATACAAACCAGCACCTGGCGATAAAAATGCAGAAACTAAACCCTCTAAACATACTAAAAAATTCAAAAAAATGTTTGGAGAAAGGAAACAGAAAGGAGATATGACTGCAATCTCTTCTTGGAAAAAGAAACTAAAGAATGTAAAAGGTGTATCTAAAGATTTATTACAACAATTATCACAATTACCTACACCAGTAGTCACATCTATGATTAATCAAATAGGTATGATTGTCGCAGGTGATATACCATTAGACGAAAGAGTCTACACAAACATTCACAACAAAATCAAGAAGATTAAAAATCTAAAGAGAAAAGAAGCAGAATTTATTGCAAGTATAGACCCTCACATATTAGGTAAGGTTATTCAAGCACTGAAACCTATGTATGAAGAAGACTTAAAAGAAGCTGGTCTTTGGGATAACATTCGTGCAAAGAGAGCTCGTGGTGAGAAAATGAGACCTAAAGGTGCAAAAGGAGCTCCAACAGACGACCAAATCAAGAGAGCTCAAGAAGATATTAATGAGGTCACNGATAAAGAAATCAATGCAGTTAAAAAACTCTCCAAAGATATAGAAAAGATAAAGAAAGATTACTTTAAGATTGTAAAGTTAGGTGATAAAACACTAAAAGATAAAAAGTATAATCAGAAGTATGAATCCATTTTAAAAGCACAACAAGAGATTCTATCATTAATTGGTGAACTCCAAACTGCAAAAATATTAAGTAAAGAGGAACTAGAAGAAGGTAAACTAGTTGCAAGTAATAGAGAAATAGTCAAAAAGATATTAGACGATATCTATAAAAAGGTCGAGAAAGAATTATCAAAGAACAAAGAGAAAGGTATTGCACTAATTAATACATTAGGTGCATTTGTAGGTCATAAAGTCACAGATAAATCACAACAAAAAAATAAATTATTCCTGAAATTCGGAGACAATATACAGGAAGACGCTGCTGTTGACGCTGCAAATCTCAAGGCAAGACAGGCAGAAGAAATCGAGAGACTAAAAGCAAAACATGAAGGTGAAGTTGAAGCACTCAAAGATAGACATGAAAGAGAAATGAGAGCAATAGACTTACAGAAAGAGAAAGAAACTGCAAATAAACAGATAGAAGCAGAGAGAGAAGCAGCGAGAAAGAGAGCAACAAACGAATCCATTCAGGAAAAAGCACCTGATACAGGTGACGCAATGAAAAGATATAAAGCTGGTAAAGCTGGATTCGGTGATGTCACACACCTAAAAGCAAAAGGACTCATTCCTCGTTCAGACGGAACGAAGAAAAAATCACCCAAGTATGAGAAACTTGACCCCAAGAAAGACGACGCAGGAGATTATATTGATGACTTTAGAAAGTCTGACGCACCCCAATTTAAGGGTAAGTCAGATAAGAAAATCAGGAAGATGGCTGTTGCAGCCTATCTCAAAGATAAGGAAGGAAAGTAATGCCAGGCAACAAAACAGACAACGGAGTATTGGAACAGGGAACAGACGAGATAAGAATATCTTATCAAGAGGACACACCAGGCCAGAGTGTGGAGAAGTATATCAAAGAAAAGGAAAAATCGTTTCACGAACAAAAAAATAAGGTCAAGAAACATTTCTCTCAAGTATTCGGTAATCCTTTAAAGGGTTATCCAGCAAACGAAGAATTTGAAGTTGACGAAATTATATAATGAAAACACTGAAAGAACAAGCAATCAGTGAAACCCTTGAGGCTATGCAAGCCGAGGGTATCAATCTTTTAGATAATCCATTCAGATTAGGTTCTCAAATGTTTTTTGAGACGATAAAACACGCAAAGACACTTATAAATGAGGGAAGATATACTCTCACAGAGGTTGATAAACAAATTATAGAAACAGATATAGGTGAGTTTGAGGTTTACGAAGGAGAATTAGTTCCTTTAGATTTACCACAATATGAGTATCTCAATGAAGAAGAAAAAGTAGAACTCAATAAACCTAAAAAAGGTGGCCCTAAAAAATACTATGTCTATGTAAAAGACCCCAAAACAGATAAAGTAAAGAAGATTACATGGGGTGATACGACAGGTTTAAAAGTTAAATTAGGAAACGAGAAAGCACGAAAATCCTTCGCTGCAAGACATAAATGTGAAACTGCAAATGATAAGACTACTGCAAGATATTGGGCATGTAGACTTCCACATTATGCAAAACAGTTAGGTCTTTCAGACGGTGGGAACTTTTTTTGGTAAACTATATAATATAAGGATATGGTATGTCAAGACCATACAAAGAAGAAATTTTACAAAAACACGGAACCAAAGAGGAATACAGAGTAAGAACCTTTGGTGAAGACCTAGAAGATAGAGAACTTATCTGGCATAGGGACGAAGATACTAGACGGGTCACGGTTTTAGCAGGGAGTGGTTGGGAATTACAACTTGATGACGAGTTGCCTAAACCACTAATCGTGGGGAAAAACTATGCAATCCCCAAAATGAAATATCACCGAGTCATAAAAGGTGAAGGAAATCTCATTGTAAGGATTGAGAATATATAAATAATACTGTTATGAGTTATAAGTCAGAAAACTGGAAAGAGAAACTTGAACAAGTCCGTAATCATATAGCACTGAAAGAAGGTTCAGTGGAAAAGAGTGCAGACGATATTCTTAATGACCAAATTGAAGAAGAATTAGAAAAATCTTTTATAGAAGAGGTCGTAGAGGAGAATCTTGATGAGGAAATGCCTCGTCATCTACAACAAATCTCTAAAATGTTTAAGACAAAAAACAAAACCGAGATAGAAGGTATAGATAAACTGGTTGTCTTGTCTAGCATGAGCACAGTTATGGATATGCAGAAACAAAATCCAAAAGGATTTATGAAGTATGCAAAAGCCCTAGGTAAAGTCAAAGAAGAAGTCGAGACAGAAGAAATTCAACTAGACGAAAAATCCAAAGATGTCAGAAAAAGATACAGAGGTAAAGAACAAAAATCTGTAAATTCACTGATAATGCAAAATGGTGTCGATAAGGTTCAAAAATTATTTGATGATGAACCTAAAGAATTCGATGCATTGATTGGAAGACTTGCAAAGTTAGAATCTGTAGAACATGACGAAATAGTTCTCGGTGAAGCTGGAATGGGTGATAAAATCGGTAAACTCTTTAAAACAAAAGACAAAAAAGAGATTGACGGTATTGCAAATCTCATGAACATGACAAGTGTTAAAGTTCTTCAATCTATGATGAAACAAAATCCAAAAGGTTTCAAGAGAATGGCAAAGAAAATGGGAGAACTCCCAGCCATGGAAGAAGTTCAAGAATCAGTTGAAAAGACTACAGAAAAACTCGTAGAAAGAAACATGTTGGGTCGTCTTGCAAAGCAGTTGAAACTCAACGAAGAGGGTAAACAAAAAATGTTTGCATACTTTGAAAAGGGAGAATTAGACCAATGATACAAGACTTACCTAAATCACTATTAGAAGATTCAAGAAAACTTCTACAACAAGGGGCAGACTATGAAAAGTTTTTCAAAGCTGCACTCAAGAAATTTGGTGTATCATCACCAGCAGACTTCAAGTCAGATGAAGAGAAGAAGAAATTCTTTGACTATGTAGATAAGAACTACAAAGGGGAGAAGTCTGAATCTGTACAAGAAGAAGTAACAGATAAAGATATAAAAAACATCCAAAAGTTTGAAAAACAAGCTGGTAGTCAGTTGTCTAAAATGATAAAGGCATATGAGAAGATTGTAAAATCTGCTGACAAAGACACTCGTTCAAAGATGGATGGGTTTACAGGTAATTTATATGCAGCCGAAGACGAACTTCGAATGATAAAGAATGATTTAGAAAATGCAAAAGTAGATCAAGACACTGCAAAAAGAAAGGCAGACCCAAAGAACAAAGCAAATATGGCTAGACTGGGTAAAAAACTTGGTGTAAATGAAGAGGTATCTGTAAAAAAGTATAGTCGAAGCTATCGTCTAGACGAGGCTTCGTTAAACTATGTCTACTTCGACAAACCTGAAGCAACTCGTTTCATGAGTAAAATAAAATCATTCGTTGACTCAGTTGAGATAGAGAAAGTTATTGCTGGACATTTCAATGTAATAGTCAAAGGTGATAAGAAAGCACTAAAGAAAGCTACTGATGTTGCAATCAAGATGTCAGAGTCATTAGAACATGCTTCTTTGAATATACAAGAAGGTAAGAAAGGTAAGTATAAGTCTAAAAAGATGAGTAAGATATCTCAGGGTATTAAGAAAGTCATATCCATAGAAAAGAAAAATGGTGCAGATGTTAAAGACATTCAACAATTAGAAAAGTTTATCAAGAGTGGTTTAGAAACTGAAATGTATGATGACATGGAAATCCTAACCGACAGAAGTTTAAAACAATTAGATAAACTAATGAGTAAACTAGACACTGATCCAAGAGACGGTGTTGCACAAGCAATAGAAAAGGCAGACCCCGATTTATATGATATGATGTTCGGGTATTAAGACTATGAACATATTTCAAGAATTAAAAGAGAGAAAGGTTTTAGATAAAGACGGTAAAGTCGATGCACTAGGGCCTTACGGTAAATCAAAACTTACTGGTCAAGAAGTTGCACAATACTTTAAGAAACATAAAGTAAAAGATAAAAAGATCAGAAAAGCAGTCGAGGTTGCACTAGACCTCGGTGGTGCAATGTCAGTTGCACAAAAAGAAATCAAAAAGTTTTTCGGTAATTCTGTACTAAAAAATAAAGATGTACAGAAGGCACTCAAGTATGCAAACGAATCATTTGAAATGAATCAATTGGTTGGTATGTTACATGAACATGTATTGAATCTTACAGAAAAGAATCTTATGCCTGATATCCAAAAGATAGTTGACACTAAAGGTGCAGCTAAAGTTGGTGGTGTTATGATTGACATGTTCACTGCATCTATGATTGCACAAATCTATGATAAAGTAAACGATCAAAACAAGAAGAAGATGGAAAAGGCAAAGATCGAAATGCTTGTTAAGATTGCACAGAAGATGATGCAGAAGATGGAGTATGATCCTTCTCTTAATGAAGGTCGTGCAATGAAACTTAAAGATATTGCAAGGAAATACAAAAGAGAAATCGAACAACTTGCAAAGAAAGGTAGAAGTCCTGAAATGGGTAAACATAAAGTTTACATGGCACTATACAATCTTGCATGGGAAAACGGAGACATCAATACCGATGACCCTGATGGAGTAGACGAAGTCATCGATGATTACATGGATGATATGATGGGTGAGTTCTTTGCACATATCAAAGAAGGATTCAAAAGTGATGCACAGAGAAGAGCTGCATTTGCAAGTGGATACAAAGCAAAAGGTAAAAAAGGCAAGAAAGAAGATATAGATTTAGACGAAGGTAAAATGGGTCAATTACTCATGGATATCCAACAAGGAGCAACTGCAAAAGAACTTGCAAAATCTTATAAAATACCTTTAAGTGTTGCAAAAGATTTCTTAAAAGATTACTACATGAATAAGAGAAACAACAGAAAAGCTTATGAATCTGTTATGGATTCATATAGAAATATGATTGTAGAAAAGAAAGAAATGAATCCAAAAGTAATCGAAAAGATTGCAAAGTTAACAGATAGAAA